>Ga0114931_10000529_pt1 | contig 46143 bp, 36 predicted proteins | sample 2SBtaG_FD_89579 | JGI IMG/M metagenome (GOLD analysis project Ga0114931, IMG submission 89579) | Deep subsurface microbial communities from Kolumbo volcano to uncover new lineages of life (NeLLi) - 2SBTROV14_V59a metaG | ecosystem: Environmental > Aquatic > Marine > Volcanic | place: Kolumbo... | reverse complement strand
GGAGCTCCGCCGGAACCTGCCTGACGAGCAGATGCCTCAGGGGTGGCGCGAGCTGGTCGGGTCGATGCTGGACGAGTTCAAGGAGGTCGTGGAGGCGGACAAGCGCGACCTGAACCCGGCCGAGGCGGAGCTCCTGCGCGAGGGGCTGGAGGTGGTGTCGTCGGCGGTTCGGCGCACCGACGAGTCGCTGGCCCGCATCGTCAAGCGCGGGCGCATGGTGCACCTGGAAGCGGTCCGCAGCCGCCTGGAAGGCCGCAAGGCCTGGGACTAGGCCCGGAGCGCGCCCCGCCCGATTCGAACGGGCGACCTGCGGATTCGAAGTCCGATGCTCTATCCAGCTGAGCTAGGGGCGCGGGGGCGCCTCGAGCCGGCGCCGGACGCTGGAATAGAGGGGGAAGCGGGCCCGGTCAAGCGCCGGCTGGCGGCGGCGCTAGCCAGCGCCGTGGCAGGTTCGCTAGCGTGTCGCCCCCATGCCGAGCACTTCGGTCCCGCCGCCTGCCGCGGAAGCGGTAGACGCGCTGCCGCGCCAGCGCGTGGCGGATCCGGACTTCTGGCTCACCGTCCTGGCGTGGGTGACCATCGCGCTGAGCTGTCTGCAGATCCTGCTGATGAGCTTCGGGCGGGACCAGGGCATCTACGCCGTGGTCGCGAACGGACTGCTGCACGGCAAGATGCCGTACCGCGACCTTTGGGACTTCAAGCCGCCGGGCATCTATCTGGTGTACGCGCTGGCGCAGGCCGTGTTCGGCCGCAGCATGCTCGCCCCGCGCCTGCTCGAGGTCGCGGGGCTGCTCGGCATGGTGGTCGCGTTCCGCAGCCTGGCCGGCACCTTCTTCGGCCTGCAGCGCGTCGGCATCATCGGCGGCGCGCTGGCCGCGCTCATCCACGCCCAGCTCGGCTTCTGGCACACCGGTCAGCCCGAGGCCTTCGGCGGCTTCTTGACCGCGTACGCCGTCGTGCTCACCGTCAGCGACCCGAATCGCCGCCGCGCGTGGATCGCGTGGGCCGGCGCGGGCGCTCTGTTCGGCGTCGCTTTCCTGCTCAAGCCGCCGCTCGACGGAGGCGCGCTGGTGTGCGCCGCCTATCTCGCCCAGCGCGAGTACCGGCGCACCAGCCGCCGCCTGCCCGCGCTCTGGCCGGTGCTGGTCGTCGGGCTCGCGAGCCTGGTTCCCATCGGAGCCGTGCTGCTCTGGTTCAAGCTGCGGGGTGCCTGGCCGGCGCTGTACTGGACCTTCATCCAATTCACACCCGGCTACACGCGGCTCGGCTGGCACCAGCACGGCGCTGCCTCGGCGTTCTACTACGGCCTTGAAGAAGCGTTCTTCCACTTCTCCGCGCTGGCGGCCTTTGGCGTCATCGCCGCGCTCGTCATCCGTCCGACGCACACGCGCGAGCGGGAAGGCCTGTTCCTGTTCTTCGGCATCGTCTCCGTGCACATCGCCGGCATCGCGATGCAGGGCAAGTTCTTCCAGTACCACTACTCGGCTACACTGCCGCTCATCGCGTTCATCGCCGGCCTCGGGCTGTACAAGTTGTGGCGACGCTGTCTGCCCGGTGGCGCGGGCGGCATGATCGCTTTCGCGTCGTTTCTTGTTGTCGCGGCCGTCATGCGCACGGCGGTTCGTGACCTGCCAGGTTCGTTCTGGTGGCGGAGCATGGTGCGGATGGAGTACCTGCTCGGAAAGACGTCCTACAGCTCGCGCGAACTGCTCGACCGCGAGCTCTACTACGTGGCCGACTACAACCTCGACGCCGACCGCCGCGTGGCGATGGACATCGCGCAGAACACGCCGAAGAACGCCCACATCTACGTCTGGGGGTTCGAGCCGGTCATCTACTGGGTCGCGCGCCGTGAGCCGTCGTCCCGCTTCATCTACGACGTGCCCCAGCGCGTCACGTGGCAGCGTCGGTACGCGCGTGACCAGCTCATGCAGGATCTCGAGCGCCGTCCACCGGATGTGATCGTGGTCGAGAAGAACGACGTGTTTTCCTGGGTGACCGGAGACCGGCGGGATTCGGCGCGTGCCCTCGAGACGTTCCCCGAGCTCCAGCAGCTGATTGAACAGCACTACGAGCGGGACAAGCAGATCGAGGATTTCACGTTGTACAACCGCGTCCAGTCCCCGGACGACGGCGCCGGGGCGGGCCGATGACGCTTCCGTCGCGTGCGGAAGGGCCTGTGCGCTGGGCGGTACGGCTGTGTGCACCGCTGCTGGTCGGCGCCGTAGCCGGTCTCATCGAGGCGGTGCGTCTGGGTCATCGGTTGTCCAGCGGCGTGCCGCACTACATGCTGTTCGTCGCGGCGATCGCGTTCGGCATCGGTACAGCAGCTCTACTCTCGCCGGTTGCACTCGCGTTGCGGCTCGGGGTGCAGGGCACGTTCGAGCGGCTGGAAAAGCCACGCGCGCCGCGCCTGATGGCCGCGTTGCTTGGGGTCGGCTTCGCGTTCCAGGTCACGATCGTGATGCTGGGCCGATTCCTGACGGCCGGCTTCCACAACATCGGTCTCGCGCAATGGACGTTCGCGTTGGCCGAGCTCGCCGTGTGGGCGTTCGCGCTATCCATCTACGCTCTGTCGCTCCAGCTGCTCGCGGCCGTCACGCGGCGCTGGGAGCGGGTGGGTCGCTACCTGCCGTGGGTCGTGATGGCGGTGGTGGCGGTGACCTTCATCCGCGCGCTCTACGTGCTCATGGCTGGGGTCGTCGCCCTGTTGCCGATGACGATGCTGCTGTCGCTTCTGGCGTTCGGCGTCGCGGTGCTGGCGGCCGGCTTCGTCGACCGTTGGGTGCGCGGCTGGGCGGGCGTTGCACTGTCCGGCGTGTCGCTGCTGTCGCTGGCCGTGATGCTGCCGATGGCGCTCCGGTACATGCAGTACGCTCCGGAGACCCGCGCGGCGCTGCTCGAGCATGGCGTGCTGGTGAGCGAGTTGCCCCGTCTCATCGCCCGTGGGGCCGACCACGACAAGGACGGCTACTCGTCTTCCTTTGGCGGCGGCGACTGCAACGACCACGAAATGCACATCAATCCGTCCGCCCTCGAGATCATCGGCAACAAGGTCGACGAGGACTGCGACGGGACCGCGCTCCAGAAGGACCCGACTCTCGGCACGCTCGACGGCAGACTGCATGGGCCGGCGTGCCAGAGCAGCTTCGCGCTGCCCAGGGGGACGAACGTGATCCTGCTGCTGGCGGACGCCATGCGCGGCGATCGCATCCGCGACTACAAGCGGGACACGGCGCCGCACATCAAGGCGATGGCGGACCACAACGTCGAGTTCTCGCGTTGCTACTCGCCGCATCCACAGACGGCGTTCGCTATCCCCGCGCTCTTCACCGGCATGCAGTCGCGCTGGGCGCGCGACCTGATGAAGTCGCAATACGCGAACATCCCGCCCCAGCGCAAGCTCATCCAGGACGCTCTCATTCCGCGCGGCTACCGCACGGCCGCCGTGTACGGCGAGGAGCTCGCCGGCCCGCGCCACAAGGTGACGCGCGGCATCCGGGAGCTGAAGAAGGACGGCGAGAAAGAGAGCTCGCTCCACGTGGCCCACGACGTCGAGCACTACATCGACCGCTTCGCGGGCCACCCGTTCTTCGTGTATGCGCGCTTCTACGACCCGCACTGGTTCTACTTCAAGCACGACAAGCGCATCGCCCCCTGGGGCAACAAGGCCATGGTCGACCGCTACGACGGTGAAGTGCGCCTGGTCGACCTCGCTGTCGACGACCTCGTGCGCTACCTGAAGGACAAGCAGCTCTGGGATCACACGCTGCTCCTGTTCGTGGCTGATCACGGCGAGGAGTTCGGCGAGCACGGCGGCAAGTTCCACGGCAGCACGCTCTACGAGGAGCAGGTGCGCGTTCCCTGCATCTTTCACGTGCCGGGCATGAAGCCGCGCCGGATAGCCCAGCCCGTGGCGCTGTTCGACCTGTTCCCGACGCTGGTCGACCTGCTCGGGCTGCCCCAGCCCGGGTCGGTCCAGGGCAAGAGCCTCGAGCCGCTCATGCTCGGCCAGAGCTGCCAGCGGGGCGCGTTCGTGGGCGAGATGCAGCCCTGGAACCGCGGGGGCCATGTCAAACCCTGGCTGTGGGGTCTATTCGAGGGGCAGTACCGCCTCATCTACAACGTGCAGAAGAACGACTACAGCCTCTTCGACCTGACGAGCGACCCCGGCGAGCACAAGAACGTGATCGAGGTCGAGCCCTCCTTGTTCTCCCGGCTCAGGCCCATGCTCCACCATCTGGTCGAAAGCTACGTGGCGCTCCCCGTGAACTCCATGGCTAGAAGCAAGCTGGAGTTCGGGCCGCTTCCGCCGGGCACTCAGCACTAGCCCGGACAGCCCCGCATGAGGCGGCTCCTCCGGCGCCTCTCGCATCGCTCGCGCCGTCGCGGTAGCGTAGGTGACGAGATGAACCGAGCTCGCGCGACGCGCCTGGCCCCCATCGCCCTTCTTTCTGCCGCACTGCTCCCGGCGTGTCACGACAAGTCGAAGAGCGCCAAGCCCGCCCCGAGTGCCAAGCAGCCGTCCGGCGCGACGTTGAAGCCGCCGCCGACGCCGAAGCACGGCGTCGTTGATCACTACTTCAGCGCGGCCGTGATGGACCCGTACCGCTGGCTCGAGGACGGCGCTGCGCCCGCCGTCAACGACTGGATCAAGAAGCAGAATGCCTACGCCGACAAGGTGATGGGCTCGTTCGCCGAGCGGCAGGCGATCGAGAAGCGGGTGCGACAGCTCTCGCTCACGTCCACCGACCGTTTCGCCCCCGTGCTCGGGGCAGGGAAGCTGTTCTTTCTGGAGCAGACGCCGCCGCAGCAGCAGGCCGTGCTGGCACTGCAGCCCTGGCCGGAAGGCAAGGCGAAGGTGCTCTACGACCCCAACAAGTCGCGCGGCACGGCCATCACACGCTACTGGCCATCCCCGGACGGAAGCTACGTCGCGTACGGCACCGCGGAAGGCGGCAGCGAAGCCACGACGGTCCACGTCGTGCGCGTTTCCGACGGCAAGCCGCTTCCGGACAGCCTGCCCTACGCCGGTGGCGGCACCACGCCGCAGGCGCTGGCCTGGGACCCGGACTCGAAGGGCCTGCTCTATGTCCGGCTGCCGCTGCCCGGAACGGTGAAGAGGAGCGAGCTGCAGTTCAACGCCGCCATCTATCACCACGTACTCGCAAAGCCGGTCAAGGACGACACACTCGCGTTCGGCAAGGAGCTCTCGCCGGTCGCGGAGTACTCCTTCGCCGTCTCGGGCGACGGAAAGCACCGCGCCATCCTCGTGCACTTCGGAGACGGCAATCCCACGCGCGTGTCCATGGAGAAGGGCGCCGGGTGGAAGCGCGTGCTGGGCCCCGACGCGAACGTACGCGCGGGCGGCTCGCCGCGGCTGAACGGCGGCGCCGCGTCGTGGCTCGGTGACAACCTGCTTGCGGTAACGCACCAGGCCGCGCCCAGGGGCCGCCTGCTCTCGCTCGACAAGAAGGGCGGGATGCGCCAGCTCGTTGCACAGCAGAAGTGGGCGATGCACGGCGTCTACGCGATAAAGGGCGGGTTCGTGCTGGTGATGGTGCAGGGGCCGACCTGGCGCGTGGACCAGTACGACGACAAGGGCAAGCGCGTGCGCAGCGTGCCGCTGCCCGCCGACGGCATCTCCGTGAACGATGTGGCGTCAAGCGATCTGTCGGACCAGGTTCTGTTCGAGTATTCGGGCTGGAAGATCGCCGGGCGCTGGGTGCGCTACGATGCTAGCGCGGGCAAGCTCTCCACGATCTTCTCGGTCAAACCGCCGGCAGACTATTCCAGGGTCGAGACGCACCTCATAACGGCGGTGTCGAAGGATGGCACGAAGGTGCCGGTGACGGTGCTTTCGCTCGAGGGCGTGAAACCGGACCGCAAACGCCCCACCATCCTCAACGCCTATGGCGGCTACGGCGTGTTGGTCGGCCCGCGCTTCCTCGGACCGTATCTGACCTGGCTCGAGCACGGCGGTGTGTACGCCGTGGCCAACATCCGCGGCGGCGGCGAGTTCGGCGAGGACTGGCACGCACAGGGGATGCTCGAGAACAAACAGAACGACTTCGACGATTTCTATGCCGCGGCCAGGGCGCTGGAGCAGCACGGTTGGACCGACAAGAAGCACCTCGGGATCCTCGGAGGCTCGAACGGTGGCCTGCTCATGGGCGCCGAGCTCACCCAGCATCCGAGCGCGTTCCGCGCGGTCGCCAGCTTTGTCGGCATCTACGACATGCTGCGCGCCGAGCTCTGGCCCAACGGTCGCTACAACATCAGCGAGTACGGGACCGTGACGAAGGACAAGCAGTTCGACTGGCTGTACGCCTACTCGCCGCTCCACCACGTCAAGCCGGGGGCCGTCTATCCCGCCGTGCTGCTCGAAACCGGTGTGAATGACCCGCGCGTCGCTCCCTGGCAGTCGCGCAAGTTCGCCGCCGCGCTCCAGGCCGCCACTTCGTCGGATCGCCCCATCGTGCTCATCACGCGCATGCATGCCGGCCACGGTGTGACCGCGTCCTTCAGCCAGCGCGTCGGCAACAAGGCCGCCGCCCTCACGTTCTTCGCCCACGAGCTCGGGCTCGACGTGAAGTAGCCGCTACTGGAGCATCAACAACGTACGCCGCACGCCGCCCTTGGCGGGCAGCGGTGGAGTGCCGCCGCGTACCGTGTGGAAGTAGCCGTAGTAGCGCTCGAGACCGGGGCGCTCCCTTATCTCGGTGACGGACGTGTAGATGAAGCCCTTCTTCCACAGGCCGGACGGGATGCTGAACGGCATGCCGACTACACGCACCTTGTCGTCAGCCGGAACCCAGGACCACTTCTTCTTCTTTTCCACTTCCGAGCGGATCTCGAACTCCAGGTTGCTCTTCTCGGGTCCGCTCGCCTTGAAGTAGAGCGTCAGCCGGGGTGCTACGCCCTTGTCGAAGCTCATTCCGAGCAGCTCGGTGCCGTCGTTGTAGCTAACCGCAACCGACCGATCGAGATCTGAAACGAGCTCCTGCTCCAGCTTGGCCGCCAGTGCGGTGTCGCCTCCGGCGAGGGCCATGTTGTGTGCGACGCGGCGCTGATCGGGTGTAAGCAGCGGACCGTGCGGGGCGGGATTCGGCTCCTGCCCGTACGTGTCGCGGAGCTCCCACGTGTGGTAGGCGTCCTTCTGGATCGTGTCGATCGGATCGTGCGCCTGGTAGAGGCACCACTCGAACCAGCTCGGCTCGCGCCGCTTGAACACGTAGCCCTCGATGGGCGCCTTCGGCTTGCCGCGATTGATCGTCCAGTACGGACCGACCGCCGTGACCGCGAACCTGCCTGCGAGCGAGGTCAACTCCTCGTCCGAGGACACGAAGCGCGTATCGACCAGGAAGTACTGCCGCGCGCCGGTCTTACCGCGCGCAGGGGCGGGGCTTATCGGGTCGACGGGGCGCCGGAGCTCCCAGGCAAACGACCACTGGAAGCGCATGGCGATGTCGAAAGCCGCCGACGTGCGGCTCTCCATCTTCGGTTCAAGCCATTTCATCAGTGCCGCTTTGTCCACGTCCTGGTGGATGACGCGGCCGTTCTCGTTGAAGCGCCCGCCCGTGTTGCGTGCGTAGTTCAGGCCGTCGATGCCGTCGGGCAGAATCGCCAGCGGCACCCAGATGAAGACCCCCAGCGCCGACAGCGGCGGCGCCAGCATGCCGCCCGCCCCGCGCAACCAGAGGACCACCCAGCGCACTGCGCCCTCCGTGCTCGCTGCGATGGCGCCCACCGCCAGCCCGAAGTACGGCGCGAAGTAGTGCGGCCAGAAGATGTGGATGTCCGCGCCCTGCTTGAACACCAGGTACTGCACCGTTGCCATCACCAGGATCGCGAGCGGGAACACCTCGAGATCCCGCCGGAGCAGAACAAGCCTGAAGACGAGCAGCGGCAGCGCGACCTTGCCGAGCAAGATCGCCAGCGGCGTAAAGGAGACGTCGATCCAGTACTTCCGGCTCTCCAGTACCTTGTCGAGCGACATCGAGGCGCCGCTTGCGCGGATCTGTCCCTGCGTCAAGAAGACGACGAGCTGCTTCGCGTGCTGGAACTCGTAGATGTAGAACAGCAGCACGACGATGGCGATCGATGCCGCGATGGACCACCACTGCGCGAAGCGCCGCGTGTCGACCGGTGCGTACCAGAAGCGCCGGAGCAAGAGCCCCCGTGGCAACATGAACGCGAGGACCACCGCCAGGAACATGAACCCGGGCCAGTCGCTGTTCACCGCCCAGAACGCGCCGATCAGGCTTGCCACAAGAAAGCGCCGCTTCCAGGTCTGGCTCAGCCGCACGTAGCCCCACGTGCAGAGCAGCACCCCGAAAATCGTCGGTACCTCGAAGGCATTGAAGTCCGCGAACGAAAGCGCGATCGGCAGCACGACGAACGAAGCGGCCGACAACGCGCCGGCGATCGGGCCCCACAGGGCCCGGCCGATCCCGTACAGGAGCGGCGGCGTCGCCGCGCTGAGCAGCAGTGGAGCCAGCCGGCACACGAAGTCGTGGTGCCCGAACAGCTTCGCGAGCACCGCAGTCGTCCAGTAGATGCCCCAGGGATGGTGGCAGTAGTAGAGCGCGCTGGTCGGCTTCGAGAGCGTGTACTCGAGCACCGGCCCGAGGATCCCCCAGTGGAATACGTTCTCGCCGCCGATGCCGACGGAGGCCGACGAGGCGTAGTGCCCGGCACCGAACGGACCTGCGATCTCCCACGCCGCTGCCGCCAGGAACCACAGGCTCGCGATCGCCGCCAGGATGCGCCCGATGCGCTCGACCCGCGGATCGGCCAGCGGCAATCCGCGTGCGTCCACTCGCGGAAATCGTCCAGCACCGGCCATGTGGAGCCGGACGGTACCACAGCGCGCAGCGCCTGCTCACGACTTGTCGGTCCGCCTGGAATCCACGCCGCGCCTACGGGGCAGCCGGATTCGCATGCCTTTCGGGGCGCGCCCCGCGGCGGCCCGCGCTACAGGTGCTCCTCACGCCATGGCCTCGCCGTCCACCGTTCCTCCGCGGGCGCCGCTGGGAGAGCGCGCCCTGATCGTGTTCGTGGACCGACGCGCGGGCGAGAGCAAGATGAGCGTCGCATCGTCGCCGAGGCGATCGGCATGGTCTGGAAGCTCCGCTACGACGCCATGCGCGGTAAGCTGTAGGCCGGCTACTTCTTGCCGCGGTTGTTCCAGGCGTCGTTGAACTCGCGGATGGTGCTTTCGGTACGCGGGTTCCAGAGCATCTTGCGCAGGATGGGCGGGGGGACCGTGACGATGTGCGCGCCGTCCATCAGCGCTTCGTTCACGTCCATCATGTGCCGCACCGAGCCCACGATGATGCGGCTCGAAAGCTCCTCGCGATCGAGGATGGCGCGCGTCTCGCGGATGACCGGACGCACGTCGTAGCCCATGTCGCGGATGCGCCCGCTGAACAGGCTCACGTAGGTCGCGCCGGCCAGCGCAGCCAGATACGCCTGGTTGAAGCTCATCATGCAGGTGACGTTCGTCAGCACCTCTCTCTGCACCAGCTGGTGCAGCACCTTGAGCCCCGTCTCGCTGAACGGTATTTTCACGCAGACGCGCTTGGGGTTCCACTCGTGGTAGCCGAGCGCTTCGTCCAGCATCTCCTTCTCGGTCTCGGTGGTCAGTTCCACCGACACGTGCCCGGTCGAGACCTTGATGACCTCGTGGATGCGTTGCTCGAGATCCACGTCTCCGGCTTCCCGCGAGATGATGAGCGGGTTGGTGGTCACGCCCGAGAGGACGCCCCACGAGCTGATCTCCTTGATCTCCGCGGGATCCGAGCTGTCGAGAAAAAGCACCAGCGAGTCTCCTTCTGGCGGCGCACCGGGGCCACCCGATGACGAACCATAGCCCAAAGCGGGACGGGTGCGACCGCAGAGATTAGCGGGGATCGCCCATTTCCACAAGCCTGTCGTCGGCCATTACCAGCTTGGCGAGCTCGTCCAGCCGCGATGCCACCCGGTCCGGCGCCACGCTGGGGCCGCCCTTGAGCGGACACAGCTCGCAGCGGTTCTGCGGAAAGACCAGCGCGGAGCGCACGCCGGCCGCCTTCGCGGCCAGCACGTCGGAGGCCGAATCCCCGATCATCCAGGTGTGCGCGGCCGTGAGCCCGGCGTGCTGCATCGCGGCGAGGAGCAGCCCTGGCCTGGGCTTGCGGCACTCGCACGGCCCGACGAGCGCCGGATCCCCGCCCGGACCGCCCTCGGGGTGGTGCAGGCACACCTCCAGAGAGGCGATCGAGATGCCTTCGGCGGAGAGCTGGTCGAGCAGCGCCTGGTTGGTGCGCTCGACGGCGGCCGCCGAGAACTGGCCCTTGGCCGGCGCCGGCTGGTTCGTGGCGATGCACAGCACGTAGCCGGCGTCGCGCAGCTGCTGCAGGCCCTCGACCACGCCCGCCAAAAGCCGCACGTGCGACGGGTGGAACGCTACCGACAGCGCGCCGCTCTCCTCGTCGCGCACGATGTCGATGAGCGTCGCGTCCCGATCCAGGATGACGCCGCGGCGGTTCATGCCCACGCGGGAGGCATATCGCAGCCGCGCGTGCGCCGCCCGACAATTCTCGCGCTCAGCGGGTGAACCGTTCTGCGGGCTGGTACTCGGCGCGGCGGCCGCCCATGTAGCGCGCGAGCCAGCGCCGGCGGCGCGAGCGGGCGACCCGGTCAGCCACGTGTTCGAGTGGCGGGAAGGCACGCCGCAGCGTCTCGGCAGTGAAGATGAACGGAGCCTGCGCCAGCGGATAGAGCGCCCACAGGCCGGCGTGCGGCAGGTCGTTGTCACGGTAGGCCGAGCGCGGCATGAAGAAGCGCGTGGTGCCGACGTGCGCGCGGTGGGCCAGCAACTCGCGTACGCGACGGGCGAGCGGCAGCCCGGGCTCGGGCGCGAATGCCGAGGCGTAGGCCTGGCACAGCTTGCGGCCGTCCTCGCCGGCGCGGTGTGCACCTTTGAGGAAGGTGACGAAGGAAAGCTGGGCGGCCTCGCCGAGCGATGCCGGATACCAGCGCGGCCGCACGCCCATCAGGTGCCCGACGTAGCGCCAGAAGTGCATCAGCGCCTCGATCTCGCGGCGCGACGTGCGGTAGCCCATCATGTACAGCCCGAGCCCGGGAGCGAAGCTGCCGCCCATCAGCGTGAGCAGCGCGTCGCCCTGGCTGATGGGCACACCCCATTCGTCGAGCTTCCACTCGGGATGCGCGAGCAGCTTCGTGCGCACGAAGACGTGCATGATGCGCACGCGCAGCGCGGAAGCGCGGCCGGCTGCACCCGGTGCGAGGCCACCTGGCTCCGAGACGGAGATCCAGAACGCGGCGGTCTCGAGGAAGCGGTGCCGTGCGGTCGAGCCGGCGTAGGCGCCGGTGAGCGCGAGCGGCTTGGCCACGGAGTTTTCGGTGTAGGCGGTGAGCGTGACGGCGCCCGCGAAGCGGAACACGTCGGTGCCGTAGCGGCGGAACACGCTCGCGCCCTTTGCGACCAGCTCGTGATCGACCCATGCTGGGTCCTCTTCGATGTCCGCGAACAGGCGGCGAAGCGACTCCGGCGCGTCGGGCACGGATTCGACGCCGCCGGCGAGCGCCTGCTCGAGCATCCCGCGCCCTTCGGCCGGACTCCGGCCGAGGTACACCTCCTCGACGAACGCCTCGGCGAGCGGATCGGCATCGTAGTACATCGAGGCGAAGGTGCGCGCGACCTCGTCGGGCGGCGCCGGGTCGAAACCGAACAGCGCTCGGGAGGCGGCGCGCAGCCGCCGCACGCCGGGGCGGTCGAGCCGCTCGAAGTAGCGGAACTCCGCCGGCGCGTTCATGTGCCGAGACGCTCGTACATGCGCGCGCAGAGCTCCGCCACGCGCAGCCCGTCTTCCAGCGTGGCGGGTGGCGGGCCCGCATCGGCGGCGCCCTGCCCGGTCCAGCGCGCGACGACGGCGCCGAGCTCGTCGACGAGGCTCGTGTCTTTCGCCCCGAATTCGCTCACGTCTTCGGTGTCGCGTTGCGCGCGGCCACTGCCGTCGTTCCAGCCCCAGCGCTTGCCGACGCGCAGGCCGAGCGGGCCGTAGTTTCCGCCCCGCCCCTCGACCAGTGCGTAGGCGTCCTCGCCCATCAGCTCCAGGCGGAAGGTGTTTACCCAGCGCACCAGCGACACGCGCACTGTTGCCAAGAGCGAACCGTGCGACATCACCGTGACCAGATCCTCCTCGATGCCCGTCGGCCAGAAGCCGCGCGTCGCCTCCACGTACGATAGCTCGAGCTCCGGGTCGATGCAGAGCAGCAGATCGAGCAGGTGCACGCCCGGATCGATCAGCACTCCGCCACCGGCGCGCTCGGGGCGGAGCTTCCAGCCCTCGGCCGACTTCGGGTGCCCGCCGTGGCCGAGCAGGAAGTCCACGCTCCTCATCTTGCCGAGCCCGCGCTCGCGCGCCTTGATCAGAGCGGCGCGGACATTCGGGATGAAGCGGTAGTTGTAGCCGACGAAGCTCGGCAGCTTCGCGCCCTCGGCCGCTTCGACGATGGAGCCCGCTTCTGCCAGATCGCGGCCGAGCGGCTTCTCGATCAGGATGGGCTTGCGCTGGCGGAGCACGCTCCGCGCCACGGGTGGAGCGAGATCGTGCGGCAACGCGATGACGGCCGCGTCGTAGCTCGTTTCAGGCACGTCCTCGAAGCGCTCGAAGTGGGGCGCGCCGCCGTACACGGCCGCGTCACGCCCCGCCGGGTCCACCGTGCCTGCGAGCTCGGCGCCCGTGTGTGCATGGAGCGCAGCAGCGCGCTGCTTGCCGATCAAGCCGTGTCCGACGACCAGTACCTTCATGGCCCCGGTCTAGCGCGAGAGCGGCGGTGCGAAAAGGATCGCAGTCAGCGGCGGCTCAGCGGCCGTCGATGCGGCGCAGCTTGAAGAAGTCCCCGGACAGCGTCGCGGCGCTCTCGGCCGTCCACTCGTCGCGGACGTGGATGAAGCGGCCGTTCAGACCGCGGGTGTCTTCGGTCAGCAGGCGGCGGACCGCGTTGCACGGCTCGGAAATGTCCACGGTGGTGCGCACGTAGCCGCCCGCCTTGCGCACCTCGGCGAGCATGTCCGTCTCGTTCGCGCCGGGAGCGATGATGGTGATGATGGGCCCCGCGTCGCCGAGCTCCATCGCTAGCGTCTCGGCGAAGCGCACCAGAGCGGCCTTGGCGGTGCCGTAGCTGGAGAACTTCGGGTAGCCGTAGGCCGCTCCGCCGCCGGCGAACAGCACGATGCGGCCGGCCTTGTCGGCGAGCATGCGCGGCAGCACGGCGTGGACGAGCCGCACCGCTCCGCCGAGGTTCTGGTCCATCGCCTGCCACCATTCGTCGATGGCGTTCTCCCAGAAGGGCCCGGTCGGCCCGAGCACGCCCGCGGCGTGGACGAGCGCAACGGGGCCGGGCGCTGCCGCCAGTGCTTGAAGGACGCGCTCGCGCGCCTCGCCGCCCTCCGACACATCCCAGGCAAAGCCCTGCGCCGAACCGGCGCGCTTGGCGTTGCACGCCTCCGCCGTCGAAAGCGCGTTGTCGCTGCGGCTCACGAGCACAAGCTGCAGGTTCGTGCTCTTCGCGAGCTCGAGCGCCGCTGCGCGTCCGATGCCGCGCCCGGCGCCCGTGAGCAGCACCGTCCTTGCCTCAGCCGGCGCGTTCATGGGCTCTCCGTTCATGTAGGGGGCGCTTCGCCACGACGACCATCTGTTCGCCCCAGCGCGACAGGTTGAAATAGAAGAGCGGCTTGAGCGCCTTGCCGAACACCGTGTAGGCCTGGCCCAGCACGCTGCTGACGACGCCGCTCTGGGCCTTGTCCCGCTTCGGCTTCGAGCTCCGTGGGATGGTGGCGACGGATGCGACCCGCACCGCCGTCCGGTACACGTTGTGGAACGGGAAGCCCCAGGCCAGCACCCGCTCGGTCTCGAGGCGGTTGGTCCGCATCAGCCGTTCGAGATCGCGTGGCCGGTAGTGCCGGTAGTGACCTATGACCTTGTCGAAGCGCGACATGCGGCCCCCGGGCACCGTGATGATCAGGTGCCCGCCCGGCGCGAGCAGCGAGCGCAGGCGTCGCACCGCAAGCCCGTCGTCCTCGATATGCTCGATGACCTCCGAGCACACGACCAGGTCGTAGTTGCCGAGCCGTTCGGCGTGCTTCTGCTCGAAGCCGGCATCGGTCAGGTCCATCACGAACAGGTCGTAGTCCGGGTTCTTCTTCCGGCTGTCGGCTATCGACTGCTCGCTCAGATCGGCACCGCTGACACTGGCCGAGGGCAGGGCCCTGGACAGCTCCGATAGGAGCTCGCCCTGACCGCAACCGACGTCGAGGATGGCGCGGGCACCGCGGGCGGCCTTTGCGGCGAGTCGCACCACGACACGGCGCCGGTGGAACGCTGCTGGGCTCACCGCGTCGAGATGCGCGTAGCTCCGCCACATCTCGTCGTAGAACGCTGCGGCGTCGCTATTCGTCGTCGTCATCGCTCTGTACAAGGGCGCGGCGCACCGGGCTCGGGTCCGCGATGCGGGAACGCACGAAGTGCTGCAGCCGCTTGTACGCCATGAAGCCGAGCACCTCCACGCCAGTGCGCCAGATGGTGACGTTGTGCGTGGGCCCCACGCGCTCGTCGTAGGGGATCACGAACTCCGCGAACTTGCCGGGCTGCGTGAAGAACGCCTCCAGCTTGATCTCGTTCGAGAAGCACCAACCTTCGGTCTCCAGATCGAGCTGCTCGAGGAAGGAGCGCCGGAACACCCACATGCCGGACGAGATATCGCGGAACGAATGCAGGTACAGGAGCGTCGCCGCCATGCTCAAGCCGACGTTGCCGTACTTGTTCATGATCGGCATGCTCTTCATGTCGACCAGGGGGAAGCGCGAGCAGCTCACGAACTGCAGGTTCTTCCGTTCGAGGTAGTCCGCGACGTGCGGGATCATCTCGACCGGATAGGTGCCGTCGGCGTCGGCCGTGGCGATCAGCTCGCCGCGCGCTGCGTCGAAGCCTGCCTTGTACGCTCTGCCGTAGCCGCGTCTGGGCTCGACGATCACCCGGGCGCCTGCCGACTCGGCGCGCTGGACCGTCGCGTCCTTGCTGCCCCCGTCGACGACGATCACCTCCAGCAGGTCCTTCGGCGCGCGCTCGATGGTCGGCACGATTCCGGTCTCTTCGTTGAGTGCCGGGATCACCAATGATATTGTAGATTTAGCCATCGGCTGAGGCCTCTGCGGGGGCGTGGAAGATACATGACGCCCAGGTGCCGGGCAAGCACGGTGGGCGGACCGCCGGCCAGCGCTATCAGTCGGCGGCTGCGGCGTCCAGCAGGGCGGTGAGCGTCTCGTCGCGGTCGGCGACCGCGGCTTCGGCCGCGCGCATGGCGCGCTCGAGCTTCAGGCGCACCGCGAGGCGCGCGACCGAGGGCTCGTCGGTGGGACGTAGCAGCACGGCGAGGGCCGCGAACAGGGCGATCCACGCATCGGCCAGCTCCGCCGATCGGACCTGCTGTTCGAACAGCCGGAACCCGAAGCGCTTCTTCAGCGTCCCCAGGGCGGACAGCGCACAGGCGAGCGCAGCCTGGAATTGTTCCGCTTCCTCGCGGAACGCCTCGGGTACCTCCAGGGCGACCTCCGCGAGCGCCCGGGCCGGCCACGCCAGCGAAGCCGAACCCAGGCTCAAGCGCAGTACGTCGTTGGCGCCCTCGAAGATGCGGGTGACCCGCACGTCGCGCTGGCGCCGCGCCATGCCCGAGTCCTCGATGTAGCCCGAGCCGCCCATCAGCTGCAGCGAGCTGTCGACCACGTGCCAGGCGCCGTCGGAGGCCAGCACCTTGAGCATCGTCGAGGGCAGTGCCAGGTCCGCGGCGCCGCTGTCGCCCAGCGCGCACACGAGGCGCAAGGTGCTCTCGATGGCGTAGACCTCTGCGCGCGAGCGTGCCAGCGCTTCGCGCACGAGCTGGAAGCGCCGCAGCTCGCGCCCGAACTGCACGCGGGCGCGGGTATGCGAAAGCGCGGCGTCCAGTGCGGCCTGCGCGCTGCCCAGACAGCCCGCGGCCATGAACGTGCGTCCCCAGCACAGAGCGCGGTGGGCGTAGTCCAGGCCGCGGGACGGCTCGCCCAGAACGTCCGCCGGAGCGACCTCGACGCCTTCAAAGTCGATCGAGACGGTGGAGGAGCCCTTGAGCCCCATCTTGTGCTCCTCGCGGCTCACGCTCACGCCCGGCGAGCGCGGTTCGACCAGCACCAGCGTGTGACCCGCTCGCGCTCCGCCCAGCCCGGGGCTCCGGGCGAGCACGGTGACGAGCCCGCACAGCCCGCCGTTGGTGACGAAGCACTTGGAGCCCTCGAGCCTGAGCTGGCCGTCGACTTCCGACAGCGTGGTCCGCACCGCCGAGATGTCCGAACCAGCGTTCGGCTCGGTGGCTGCGAAGGAGAGCAGGGTGCGCCCGGCCGCGACACCCGGCAGGTGACGTTGCTGCTGCTCCTCGCTGCCGAGGTGGAGCAGCGCGTGCATGGCGAGGCCCGAGTGCAGCCCGACACAGGTGCCGAGCGAGCCGTTGTGACCCGCGAGCTCCGTCACCACGCGCGTTGCCGCGGCCAGCGTTAGCCCTGCGCCGCCGAAGCGTTCGGGCACCGTCAGGCCGAACCAGCCCCTTTCAGCGAGCGCCCCGAGCAGCTCGGCGCCGAGCAGTCCTTCGCGGTCGATGCGTTCGCCGTCCACGTGGGACGCGCAGAAGCTCCGTACCTCCGACAGCATGGCCGGCAGAAGCTCGCGCTCCGTGAGGGCATCGACCGCCAGGCGGGGTGCGAGAGTGTCCGCATGCTGGGCTGCGCTGGTGAAGGGATCGGTCGCCATCAGAACTGGATCGTCCTCGCGTGGTGCTCGCGGTCGCGGAGCTCGCCGCGACCGCGGTAGAAGTCGCGCCAGAGCTCGAGATAGCCGCGCTGCAGCCGTTCCACGCTCATCTGCTTCGGCTGGAACACGACGTTGGCATCGTTGTAGTGCTTCCAGCTCCGGTCGATGATGCGCTCTTCCGCCGTCATGCGCTGCCAGGACGGTGTCCCGGGGTACGGGGTGAACACGGCGAACTCGCACTTGTCGACGTTGTTCTTTGCCGAAAAATCGAGCATCCGGTCGAACACGCCCTCGTCGTCGGTGTCGTTGCCGACCAGAAAGGACACGTACGGCTCGATGCCGAACTCGTGACAGCGGGCAATGCAGCGCTCTGCCCGCTCGAGCTGTTTCGCGTTCCCCTCGCCGAAGGCTTCACGCGTGATCTTGTCGAATCCGCCGACCAGGTAGAAGCGATCCACGCCCGAGTCGGTCATTTCCGCGAGCAGCGTCGGATCGAGCGCGAGCAGCATCGGCATGCTGATGCCCACGTAGCTCACCTTGTCGTAGCTCGGGCGCGGGTCTTCCTTCAGGTCTTCGAGGAACTCCCGGAAATAGCGACGAGCCCCGGAAAAGAAGAAGAACGAGGTGTCCTCGGTGAGCGCCGCGCGCTTGCCCAGGCGCCTGAGATTGCCGAGCGCCGTGCGCGCCGTTTCGCGCGGCACCACGCGCAGCTTCTTGCCCAGCGTGCCCGGCAGCACGCACGCATCGCAGGCGAGTGGACAGCCGCGGGAAAGCTGCAGCGGGTAGTCGTCCGGCTTGAGCGTCGGCGATTCGCCTTCCACGTACAGGTCGACGCGCGGCGGGGGCAGGGCAGCCATGTCGAACGGCGCGTGGGCCTGGTAGCGGGGCTTGAGCTCGCCCCGACCGAGATCGTCGAGCAGCTCGAGCCAGGCACCTTCGCCCTCGCCGACCACGACCGCGTCGAAGTGCTTCTGCGCTTCGTCGGGCATCATCGACGGGAAGATGCCGCCGCACACGGTCCGCTTGCCGGCGGCGCGTAGCTGGTCGGCGAGCTCGAAAGCACGCATGGCTGCGGGCGTGAAAAACGACAGCGCGTAGAGATCCGCGTCGGAGCGTTCGACGGGAAATGGCTCCAGTCGATCGTCGTGATAGGCGATCTCCACTTCAGGCGGTGTCACCGCTGCGATGCTGGCGATCCCGAGCCCTGCGCCGCCGAGGTACTCATCGCAGGGCACGTATTCGAGTAACTCGGGGTGCGACTCCGCGTGCCGCTCGAACGCCGGGTAGATGAACTGGACTTTCATGAGCGCTGCTCCAGCAGCGCGGCCAGGAAAGTGACCACATCGGTGACCGTGCGCACTTCCTGCAGGTCTTCGGGGTCGACGTCGATCTCGTACTGCTCCGTCACTTCCGAGAGGAGCTCCATCGAGTGCAGCGAGTCGAGGCCGAGGTCGTCGCGCAGGCGATCGTCGGGGCGGATCGCGCCGTGCAGATCAGGACGGATACGCCGGATGATGGTTTCGACATCGGTCTGGATCTGTTGTGTGGACACGGTCATGGCGGTCTCCTTGTCGGGGTCGCACGTAGCGATGGCGGGCGTACCAGTGGCACGCCTTGTCGAGGGTCGAATCGAGCGGGGTGGGTTTGGGTAGACCGAGCTCGCGCTCCGCCTTCTCCGTGCTGACCCAGCGCCCGAAGCGCACTACGTCCACCAGCTCGCGCGCGATCAACGGCCGGCGTCCGTCGTCCAGGGCCTGGGCGCGCATCTCCGAGAGCGTCGCCACCAGGCCGGCCAGGCGCGCGGGCAGCCGCTGCACCGATTGGGCGACCCCGAGCGCGTCGGCGATGTGCTCGATAAGCTCGCTGGTCATGAGATTGTGCCCGCCCACGATGTAGCGCTCGCCGGGGCGTCCGCGTTCCGCCGCCAGGATGTGGGCGCGCGCGAGATCATCCGCATCGATGACGTTGGTGCGCCCTTCCACGTAGAACGGCATCGCGCCGTTGCCGAGCGCGACGATGAGGTAGCCGGTCCCCGCCTTCACGTCGAGCTCGCCGAAGATGGCGGTAGGCAGGAGCACGACCACGTCGAGCCCGGCGCGGCACGCTCGAGCGGCCTCGTCCTCGATGGCGGCTTTGACAGCGTGATAGACGGAGCGGAGCGAGCGCGGTTCGGCGCGGTCCTGTTCTCCGGAATAGCGCCGCCCCCTGGCCGGCGGACCCACCGTGGCCACCGAGCTGGTCAGAACGTAGCGCTCTACGCCGGCGCGTCGCGCTGCGTCCAGCGTGTTCCGCACCCGGGCGCGTGCCACGCGCACTTCCGCGTCGATGTCGAGCGAGTAGCGCGGGTAGTGCCCGGCGCACATGAAGACAACGTCGCGCCCGCGCATCGCATCGGTCAGCGAGTCCTTGTCGTCCAGGTCCACATGCACCAGTTGGGCGCCCAGCCGCCGCGCGAACAGCGTGTTGCCGTGCGGGCGACGCGTGGCGCTCACTTCGTGCCCGGCGGCGACCAGCGCCCGCACGACGTTCATGCCCACGAAGCCCGTGCCGCCGACGACCAGAGCCTTCAAGCGAGCTCCTCGGGGGAAGCGGTGGTGCCGGGCTGTTCGTGTTGCGGCAGCTTGCCCTCGAGAAAGCGTACGCGCAGCGCGGCGCGCCTGAGCTTGCCGCTTGTGGTGCGCTCGATGGTGTGGGGCGGCACCACCACGGTGACGTCCGGCCCCACGCCCACTGCTGCCACCAGAGCGCCGCTCACGTCGCGCGACAGGAGCTCCCGCTCGTGGGCCGTGTTGGAGCGCGTTTCGAGGACGATCACGATCTGTTCGGTGCCTTCGCGTTCGTCCGGCGCGCCGAAGGCCGCCGCCCGCAGCACGCGGCCGCGGGTGACCTGGAGCACGACGTTCTCGAGCTCGTCGGGCGTGTAGTTGCGACCGCGCTTGATGATGAGCTCCTTTCTGCGGCCGGTGACGAAGAGCTCGCCGTCGCGGACGAAGCCGATATCGCCGGTGTCGAGCCAGCCGTGCTGCAGCACCTCGCGCGTGGCGGCCTCGTTCTCGAAATAGCCGTCCATCAGCGATGGGCTGGACAGGCGGATCGAGCCGGCCGCGCCCTCTGCTGCGGGACGGCCGTTTTCGTCCACCACGGCGACGCTGACGCCGGACAGCGGCGTGCCGACCGAGCAGAGCTCGCGCCCCGCGTGCTCGGCCGTGTGCCAGGGCCGCCCCGGCTCCGGGAAGGTGGCGGCGAGCGCGTTTTCGGCCATGCCGTAGACTGGCTCGAACGCGCTCTCTTCGAAGCCGAGCGATCCGAAGCGTTCGGTGAACGCGCGCAGCGTGCCCGGGCGAACGGCTTCGGAGCCGTTGAACGCCTTGCGCCACGCGGACAGATCCAGACCCGCCAGGTGACGCTCGGCGACGCGGTCGACCGCGAACTGGTAGGCGAAGTTCGGCGCGACCGTGAGCGTCGCGCGCTTCTTGCTCATCCAGGTGATCCAGCGCCGCGGCTGGAGCAGGAACGACTCGACCGGCATCAAGAGCAGCGGGTAGTGCCAGTACAGCGAGGTGAGCAGAGTGCCCACCAGGCCCATGTCGTGGAACAGCGGCAGCCAGCTGACGCCCACGTCAGCCGGGCTCATGCCGCTGCGCTGACCGATCATGTAGGCGTTGGCGAGCAGCGCGCGGTGCGACAGCATGACGCCCTTGGGCGTGCCGGTCGTGCCGCTGGTATACTGGATGACCGCGGTCGCTTCGGGTGAGGGGGAAGGCAGCGTGACCTCTCCGACCGGCAGCTCGCGGGCCAGGTCCGCCCGCACGAAATGCTCGAGGCTCGTGCCGTGAGCGCGGAGCTTGGGCAGGTACGGCTCGATCGCGTCGTTGCCGAGCAGGAAGCGTGCTCCGGCTGCGCGCATGAGCTCGCGCACCGTCGATGCGTAGCGATCCATCCCGCCAAACGACAGGTTCGGCCCGAGAGGTACGGTAACCCCGCCAGCGAGCAGCGTTCCGAAGAACCCTGCCAGCCAGCCCTCGCTCGTCGGCAGCATCACGACCGCGCGCTCGCCCGGCTTCATGCCCAGCGACACCAGGTGATGCGCCACACGACTCGCGCGCTCGAGCAAGTCGCGCATCGGCAGCTCGACGGCTTCCTTGTCCTTCGCAGCCAGCCACAAATGCGCGCCGGCGGCCGCCGCGCGTTCGAGCGCTTCCGGCAGCGTGTTGGTTTCGAGCGAGAAGGACGCTTCGTTGACGAGCAAAGAAGGTTTCACGTGACCTCGGGATGCGCGAACACGAGCGCGCTGTTGTGCCCCCCGAAGCCGAACGAATTGCTGAGCGCCGCCCGGATCGTGCCCTTCTTCGCCACGTGCGGTACGTAGTCGAGGTCGCACTCGGGATCGGGCGTGTCGAGGTTGATGGTGGGCGTGGCGATCTGCTTTTCGACCGACAGCACCGTGACCGCCGCTTCGATCCCGCCCGTGCCGCCCATAGCGTGCCCGAGCATGGATTTCTGCGAGCTGACCTTGAGCTGCCGAGCGTGGGCGCCGAAGACCTGGTGGATCGCGCGGGTCTCCTCGCGGTCGTTCATCTTCGTGCTGGTGCCGTGGGCGCTGATGTAGTCGATCGTTTCCGGAGGCAGCCCGGCGTCGTCGAGGGCGCGTCGCATCGCGCGAGCCATGCCGCGCCCCTCCGGCGCCACCGCGACGATGCTGTGGGCATCGGAGCTCGCGCCCCAGCCGCGCATTTCCGCCAGAATGTGGGCGCCGCGCGCGAGCGCGTGCTCGCGCTCTTCCAGCATCAGGAAGCCGGCGCCTTCGCCCAGCACGAACCCGCGGCGGGTCGCGTCGAAGGGGCGCGACATCGCCGAGGGCTCTTCGTCGCGGGCGGTATTGAGCGCGCGCATCCAGGCATAGGCGCGCAGTACGTCGCGCGTGATCACCGTGTCGACGCCGCCGGCAAGCATGCCAGTCACGCGCCCGAGGCGGATCTGGTCGTAGGCCAGCCCGATGGCGTGAGCGCCCGATGCGCAGGCGGTGCTCGCGGCCAGGCTCGGACCCTCGAGGTGTTCCAGGATCGAGATCCAGGCGGCCGCGCCGTTCGGCATCACCTTGATGATCGACGTCGGGCCGACCTTGTAGCCCGCCGAGGGGTGCGGAACGCCGATGCCGACGCCCGTGAACACCCCGAAGCGGTCAGGAGCTTCGAGGTGCGGCCGTCCGGCGGACTCCAGTGCTTCAGCCGCCGCCGCGCAGGCGAAGTGTACGAAGCGCTCGGTGCGACCCCGCACGTCCGGCGGCAGCCGCCCGGCGAGGGCCTCGGCGATGTCCGGCGTCACTTCGCCGGCGACACTCACCTTCTCGCCCTGTGTGTCGAAGCTCGTGATGCGGCGGAGACCGGAGTGCCCCGCGGCGAGCTCTTCCCAGGAGGAAGCGGCGTTGGCGCCCAGCGCCGTCACCAGCCCTACTCCGGTGACAACGACGCGTGCTGGACTTTTGTTCGAACGATCGGGAGTTTGCATGGCGGCCCTGCGTCGCCGCCCTCGGCGATCACGTGGGAGCGTAGTCCCTCGACCGTCGCCGTCTAGATGACGGATGTCAGGAGATGTGGCCCGGACGAGCGCCCGATCGCGTACGTCTTGACGGGGATCAATTCACGCAGGCTTCTGCAGGTAGGCGACCAGATCCGCGCCTTCGTTGCGCGCCGAGAGCTCGGCGATGCGCTCGGCGCCGAGGAAGCCCACCAGCAGGTGCGACACGCTCGTGACGCGCCGCGGCTCTAGCCCGGCGCTCCCGGCAGCGCGGACCAGCGAGCGGGCCGTGAAGTAGACCAGGTGCTCGCGCTTCAGCGAATGGTAGTGCGGCCCGAACACGCGCGCTTCCGGGCAGCGGATGTTCGGCGTCTTGAGTGCCACGAACCCTCGCGGTCGCAGGCAGCGTGCCGCCGCGACCAGGAGCGCCGTCGGATCCGCGACGTGCTCGATCACGTCCCACAGCGTGACGGCGTCGTAGCGGCCGGCGAGCTCCGTTGCGTGGCTTTCCAGCGTGCCATCGAGCGCTTCGAAGCCGAAGCGTGCTTTGGCCGCTTCGCGCGCGTGGCGGCTGAGCTCCAGGCCATCGTGCTCGAAGCCGTCGTCCGACAGTGCCTTCTGGAAGTAGCCGTAGCCGCTGCCGACATCGAGCACCCGGCCGCGCGGCAGACCGGTGGCTTCGCGCAGCTCCCGCACCTGCCTTGCGGCCTTCTCGAGCCGCCAGTCCTGCTGGGCGCCGTAGTCGCCGTAGCCGCCAGCCTGGTCCTTGTCGCCTTCGAAGTAGTCTTCCTCGTACGCAGGCGGTTCGATCTCGCGCCGCCACAGGTCGCCCGAGAGCTGGATCAGCCATCCCAGGTCGCCATCCACCGAACGCGCCACGCCGAAGGAGCGGTTCTCGGCAATTGTCGGATGCCAGATGGCGCCGCGTTCGCCGCCGGGACCCGGCTCCACCTCCGCCGTGTGCAGCGTCTCGGTGCGAGCGAGCGGGCTGAGGCGCGCGAAGCCGTGCCCGAGCTTCTCCAGCACGTCGTTGCCCTGTTGGCTTTCGCTCACGGAGAGCCAGTGTTCGAACGTTTCGCGGTCGAGCCCGAGCAGTCGCAGCACTCCGTTCTCGAAGTGATCGACGCTGTCTTCGTAGCGGATGCTGCCCTGGGGGCTCTCGATGACGAGACGATCGTTCACGCTACTTCTTGTCGCCGTAGATTTCGATTTCGCTCGCCCACATGTAGGCGCGCTTCTTTTTCACCTGGAGCCTCACGTAGCGCCCTACGGTTCCCGGCAGTTTCGCGACCCAGGGATCGGTATCCGTGAAGACCTTCTTGCGCAAGGCGACCTGGGTGAAGCGCTTGCCGTCGGTCGACAGCTACAGCGAAAGTGGCAAAATGCCGTCGAAGTAGCCGTCGCCGCGATTGACGACCACGACCTTGTCGACGGCGTAGGGCGCCTGCAGATCGATCGTGACCCACGGGTTGTCGTGAAGGGCCGTGTGGACCCCGAGGCTGCCGTCCTTGACGCCGTCCACGGCGTGCGAGGCGGCGGGGGTGCCATGGTAGCGCCCGCTGGCGGTGACCGGCTTGCCTAGCGCGACATCCTCCGGCGAAAGTGCGCTGGCGACGCCGGCGCTGAGGAGCAGACCGAGGCCCGCGACGAGCGCTCCGATGCGGAGCGCGCGCTGCGTCCGGAGCTGGCGCGGCGTCCGCGACTCGTAGCAGCCGCGCAGCCAGCGCGAGGTCGCTTCGGCCGCCGCGCGCACGTCCCGAGCGGCGGCGGGCGGGAGCCGATCCACCGCGAGTGGGTCCGATTCGGCGAGCAGAGGCCGCGCCACGGACACCTCCTCCGGCGGATCCTTCAACACCCCCGCCTCCAGCAGGGCTGAAAGCCGCGCCCAGGCTTCCGGCGCTTCGAGCACGCCCTCGAGCCCGTTTTCACCCCGCGCTACCAGGAGCGCGGTGATCATCAGCGCGGCGGCCTGCCGGTGTAGCTCGACCGCCGCGGCGGTGCTCCGGTCCTCGCGCAGCTCCAGCGCCGCGTTCTCGCGCCGGCGCGCTGCATCCGACAGCTCCAGGATGCGCGCGCGCTGCGGCACCGAATACCCCCTCGCCGTGCGCTCCGCATCCTTGAGGAGGAGCGGCTCGCGCAGCCGCTCACGCATGAAGCGCTTCACCGTCATGACGCAGTGATCCATACCGCGCCCGCCCCCCGCGTGCGAGGGGGTCGAAGCCCGGGATGCGCTTGTGCGGCCCGGAGCGCGCCGATACCATCACATGATGAAACGTGCCTTCCTGCTCTTCGGTTCGCTTTCAGCCGCTCTGGCCCTGGCGGCGCCTGCCTGCAGCTCGAGCGGCGGCACCGCCTCGAATGACCATCATCACGGCAGCGGCGGTAGCGGAGGCGCGGGCACCGACGGCGGCGCGGGCGACGCTTCGTTCAACAACGACCACACCGCGAGCTGCACCGCCGGTCAGCCCTGTGGCGACGGAGGAGTCTGTGCGGGGGGGCAGTGCTGTGCTGCTGCGCGCGCTTGCGGAGACGCATGTTGTACGGGCGGGCAGGTCTGCTCCTTCAACAAGTGCGCGACGCCGGGCAAGCAGTGCACCGATTCCAGCGACTGCGGTTCGAACGAATACTGCGAGTATGCGCTCGGCAGCGGCAGCGGCAGCGGCAGCGATGCCGGCCCGCCGGCGAGCGACGGTGGCAGCTGTGTCGGCGGCAAGAGCGTGCAGACCGGACGTTGCCTGCCGAAGCCGCCCATCTGCCCCGGTGGCGCCGACGCCGGCGCGCCGGACGGCGGCGCGGGCCAGAACTGTCTCGAGAAGTGCGAGTACCACCCGCCCACAACGGCGTTCGATCCGGTGGTCAAGTACGCCTGGGGTGGCGATACCGCATCGCCGTACTCGACCGACGTGATGATGACGCCGATCGTCGTCGAGCTGGACGACGACAACTGCGACGGCAAGGTCACCGCCGACGACATCCCGGACATCGTGTTCTCCACGTTCAGCGGCGGCAAGTACTACGGGCCGGGTACGCTGCGCGCGATCAGCATCGTGGGCGGAAAGGTCGTCGAAAAGTGGAGCAAGGCGGGCGCCGTGCAGGCGAGCGGCGGGCTGGCTGCCGGCGATCTGGACGGTGACGGCGTCGCGGAAATCGTCGGCTGCATGGCGCCGGCGCCGGGGGGTTCGAACTGCTGCGACGCACAGGCCGAGAACACTGGTGTGGTCGCGTACAAGGCCGACGGCAGCGTGCTGTGGACGCAGCCGGATACCACGAAGGTGCACTGCGGCTACGAGGCTCCGGCCATCGCCGACCCGGACCACACCGGCCATCCGATGGTGCTGGTCGGCTTCACGCTGCTCGACGGACAGACGGGCAAGGTCGTCAAGGAACTGGATCCTTCCAGCAGCTACGGTGTCCGGCTCAGCGGGTTTGCAGACCTCGACGGTGACGGCAAGCTCGACGTGACCGACGGGCAGCGCGCCTGGCGCACGGACGGAACCGTGATCTGGGATCTATCCTCCGGCGCGAACGCGATCAAGCCCGGCTACCACGCAGTCGGCGATCTCGACAAGGACGGCAAGCCCGAGGTGGTCGTGATCAGCTCGTCCGGACCGCACAAGGCGTACCTGCTCAGCTACGACCCGTCGAGCCCGTCGCACGTCAAGATCGTGCGGAACGGCATCGACATCAACAACGGCACCTCCACCGCTACTTTCTGCAGCGCGAGCAGCGAGTACGGAGGCGGCCCGCCCACCATCGCTGACTTCGACGGCGATGGTTTCCCCGACGTTGGTGCCGCGGGCGCAGTCGGCTACATCGTGCTCAGCGGAAAGAAGCTGATGAACGCGTCCGTGGCCGACAACCAGACCACGCTCTGGTTCAAGACCACGCACGACTGCTCCAGCGCCGTGACGGGCAGTTCGGTGTTCGACTTCAACGGCGACGGCAAGGCGGAGGTCGTCTACAGCGACGAGTTCCATCTGTGGATGTACGACGGCCAGACCGGGAACAACCTGATCCCCCAGACCTGCAACACCACCGGCACGCTGTGGGAGTATCCCGTCGTGGCGGACGTGGACAACGACGGCCAGGCCGACATCGTCGTGGCGTCCAACGCCTACGCCGAGACCTGCAACGGCACCAAGCAGGCCGGGATCCGCATTTTCGGCAGCCAGAGCAAGAGCTGGGTGCGCACGCGCCGCGTGTGGAACGAGCACACCTACCACGTCACGAACATCAACGAAGATGGCACCGTGCCGAAGAACGAGCCGACGAACTGGACGACCAACGGGCTCGACAACTTCCGCCAGAACAAGCAGCCCGGCGGCGAGTTCGACGCGGCGGATGCCGTCGTGGCCGTGTCGCCGAAGTGCGGCGGAGGCTACGGGCTGATAGCGACCGTGCGGAATCTCGGGCAGGCGGTCCTGCCACCCGGCGTCGCTGTCACCTTCTATTCGGGCAATCCGCCCTCGGGCACCCAGCTCGGCACGGGCGCGACCACCCACGCGCTGTATCCCGCGCAGGCCGAACAGGTCGTGCTGCCGCTGCCGAATCCGCCTCCGGGCGTGCAGAGCGGCACCACCCCGGTGTACGCCACGGTCTCGGTGCCGCCGCCCACGCACGAGTGCCGCACCGACAACAACACGTCCGCCCCCGTCAGCGCGGCGTGCAATATCCCGCAGTAGGCGGCCGCGTCCGGACCAGCTCCTCGGCGCGGCTCGCCACCCGGACCACCTTTCCCCGGGGGTTGTTGCGGCTCTCCCCGCCTTGTTCTAGACCCGTGGCCGATGCCGAGCGCCCGCCCACGGCACGCTTCCGGGCCTGCCGCCCAGGGACAAAGCGCTGTAGAGGGCCGGCTTGCCCGCCTGAGGCGGCGCATGGCCGACGCCTGGCAGCAGCCGGGCGCGGGCTTCCGGCTGCTCGCGACGCTGCTGGCGGTGGCGCTGATGATCGGCACCACCATCGGCATCCTCGCGCCGATACTGGCCAACTGGCACACGTACGGCTTCCACGACTGGGACGTGGAGACGGCGTTCCGCTACATCACGCCGCTCAGCATCAATAAGTACGGGCAGGCACCGTGGTGGCATCCGTGGCTGTGCGGCGGCTATCCCGCTTGGGGGCACTTCGAGGGCGCGACCAATTTCATCTCGCCCTACCTGCCCATCTATCTCCTGTTCGACGTGCGGACGGGCATCCGCCTGGAGGTGCTCGGCGGCGCGCTGACGGGGCTGTGCGGCACGTACCTCCTGGCGCGCCGCTTCACCCGCAGCATCGCGGTCAGCTGCTTCTTGGCAATTCTGTACGTGCTCAACGGGCGCTGGGCGCTTCAGGCCGCGGTCGGCCACAGCTGGCACCTGCAGTACGGCTGGGTGCCGTGGGTGTTCCTCTTCTACGACCGCGCACAGGAACCGGGGCGGTTCAGAAACGCAACGTACGCCGGCGCCATTCTCGCGCTCATGGTCTACATGGGCGCCATCTATCCGCTGCCACAGGCGGCCTTGGGGCTTGGCGTGTATGCCGTTCTGCTGGCGGTCTTCGCGCGGCGCTGGCGCCCGCTCGGCGCCGTGGCCGTCGCCGGTATCACTTCACTCGGGCTGTCCGCGCCGAAGCTGCTCGCAGTCTTCGACACGCTCGAACGCGCGCCGCGGCTGATCGAGTCCACCGAGACGATCGGTCTCAAAGAGCTGATCGTGATGCTCACCGATCACTCGCAGAGCTACACGTCGCGGCCGATCCGCGTGCCGGCGTACGGCTGGCACGAGTGGGGCATCTACATCGGTGTCGCGGGTGTCGTCGCGCTCGTGCTCGGGATCCTGTTCGCGCGCGGCCCGCGTGAGCAGGCCTTCAAGATCATCGGCCTTCTGTACGTCCTGATGGGACTCGGCTCGTTCAACAAGCACGCGCCCTGGCCGTTGCTGCACAAGCTGCCGCTGTTCGCGTCGCAGCACGTGCCGTCGCGCTTCCTGTACCCGGCGGTGCTGTTTCTAGGGCTCTGCTTCGTGGCCTGGCTGGCGCGCTTCCTCGACCCGCGCATCCGCTACCATGCCTGGATCGATCTGCTGCTCTTGATCCCGGTGGTGTATTTCGCCGTGGATCTGGCGACGGTTTCCCATCGTCCCTTCGCCCAGGCGTTCTGGATGGAGAAGCCGGAGCACATCGCGCGGGCCGACATCTTCGAGCAGCACGAGAACCCGGCTACCCAGTACGTGCGGCGCGACTGGGCGCCGCCGATCCTGCTCAGCATGTTCGCCAACAAGGGCGTTATCAAATGCTACGGGCTCGACCCGGACTTCCACGGCATAGGAGCCATCGCCAAGGAGAGTCCCGAGTACAAGGGTCGCGCGTACGTCGAGGAAGGCAAGGGGACGGCGAAGGTGACGAAGTGGTCGCCGAACCGCGTCACGGTGCACGTCAAGGACGCGACTCCCGGCGCGCTCGTCGTCTACAACATGAACTTCAACCCGAGCTGGCGCGCCAACGGCGAGTCGGCGCTGGACTACGACAACTCCGTGGCGGCGCGGTTGGGCTCCGGCGGGTCGAGCACGGTCGTGTTCTCGTACTTCCCGCGTACGCTGAAGCTCTCCATCCCGATCTTCCTCTTCACGCTCGGCTGCATGATCGGGATCCCGCTTTGGTGGCGCCGGCGGCAGAAAATGCGCGATGGCGCGCCGGAACCGCCCGAGGGCTACGGCCTTGGTGGAGCAGGCGGCAGCGACGCCGAGCTTGCCGGCGCCGCCGCACCGACACCCGGCGCCGCCGCTGAGGTTCCGGGCGCAGGGACGGACGAACCTGCCGGCGCGGATGAACCCGCGGGCGGCGGCGCCGCCGGCGGGGCTGGAGCCGCGGGCCGAGCTGAGCCCGGGGCGGGCGGGGCGCTGGGGGCGGGCGGGGCGCCGGGGGCGGGCGAAAGCGGAGGCCCTGGCGGCGCATAGCCCGGCGGCGGGTACACGTAGCGAGGCGCGAGCAGGCGTTCTTCAGCGTGGTCGTTGTAGATGTTGATCGCGTCGAACCGGTACGGTTGCGCTGTCGTCAGCAGCACCAGTCCGGTGATCTCCCCGGCCAGCGCACAGATGAGTGCGCCACCGGCCAGTCCCTGGCGCTCCGAGCTCGGCGGCTGGTTCACTGCGAGTGCGCTCACCCCGCCGATCAGGCAGAGGACGCCGACCCCGGTTGCAACCACGCCGCCGACGTTCCGGTGGAAGTACGTTTCGGCCGCTTCTCTGGCTTCCGGATCGTCGGTCACGGCCTCGACCAGGCCGCCGCCGAGCGTGTCGGGGTAGAGCCGGCCATCTCGCTGATAGGCGATGTTGCCGCCCTGCATCACGACCGAGAGCCGCGCGGGGCTCCGGGGAACGTAGTCTGTCGAGCAGCCTGCCAAGAGCGCCGCTGCCGTCAGGCATGCGGCCACGCCGGTTCCCTTCATGCTTCGCATTCCTCCATGCCGACGGTATCAGGTGGCCGAGTGCGCTCGCGAGCCGTCACTGTCCCGGTGTGGCACGCTCATCGCCTACCTTCGGGATGGCTCTGGCCTCTCGTCGGCGCAGCGCTTGGCCCGTCAGCTCCGGTGCAGGTTCGCTACTATCCGCGCGCCGTCAAGGTCGAAGCGGAAGCGTAGAGGCTTGAGCCCGCGTTTGATCATCGCCTCGTAGACGTGGCGCTTGTCCACGGGCCGCGTGTAGAACATGAAAAAGCCGCCCCCGCCCGCACCCATCAGCTTGCCGCCGATGGCGCCGGCCTTGCGCTCGGTCTCGTAGTAGCCGTCGATTCGATCGTCCGTCATCTTGCTCGCGAGCTTGCGCTTGCGCATCCAGTGCTCGTGGAGCAGCTCGCCGTAGCGATCGGTATCGCCGTCCACAAGGAGCCGGTAGACCTCATGCCCGATCTCCTTGATGCGGTGCATCCCTTCTACCGTCGCGCTGTCCGCCTTCTTGACGCGCTTGCCCTGCTCGCTCAGGACTACTTTCGCAGGCCGCTCGATGCCCGAGTACATGATGAGCAGGTTGTTCTGCAGCTCGTCGAGCACCTCGTCACGCACGGGTACCGGCTCGACGTGGACGGTGCCGTCCTTGTCGAAGGTGAAGGCCGTCACGTTGCCGTATGCGGCAATGTACTGGTCCTGTTTGCCGCTGGGCTCGCCGAGCCGCACCATCTCGAGCTCGCAGGCTTCCTCGGCAAGCTGCTTCGACGAGACGAACTCGCGCTTGTAGGTGTGCAGCGCGTTGAGCAGAGCAACGGTGAAGCTGCTGGACGAGCCGAGGCCGCTGTTCGAGGGCAGGTCCGCTACGCTGGCGAGCTCGATGCCGTGACCGATATCCGTCATGCGAAGCGCTTCGCGGAAGATGCGGTGGCGGATCGAATCGACGTTCGGGACGATCTCGGTCTCGGAGTACGCGAGGCGGATGTCGTCGTAGAAGCGCTTGTTCGCGGTGACGTAGATGTAGCTGTCGATTGCGGCGCTGACGAGGAAGCCGCCGAATTGTTCGTAGTAGCTGGGGAGATCGGTGCCGCCCCCGCCCAGGGAGAAGCGCACCGGCGCGCGTGAGATGATCAACCGTGTGTCCTCGACAGATAGAGCTCGAGCTCGCGGAGGCCTTCCTCGGAGCCGATCTCGTAGAACCTTTCATGGGCTTCGTAGCTCCGCAAGCGGCCTTCGCGGGCCAGATCCGACTGCAGCGAATCGAGCCCCACCGCAGTGTCCGGAGGCAGTCGCATCAACGCTTCTCGTCGGAGTGCCGTGGCGCCGTAGTCGATGTGACGGAGCGCTGGGTCGTCCGAGCCTTTCTCGTAGCGGACCACGTGGTCGCCTTCAACCTGGGTATTGCTCGCATCCCAGCGCCCCGCGTTCTCGAACACGCTCATCGTGGCCAGGGCGTCGGGTTGCGCCTCGAGATCGCGGAGGGGTCCCGCGTAGTCGAAGGGCAGATAGCTGTCGCCATAGGTGACCAGGAACAGCGGCGCCAGGCGCTCGACCGATCGGCGCAGCGCGCCCCCGGTGCCGAGCAGACGCGGCCCGTCGAACGCATACTCGACCTCGAGATCGAAATGTGCGCCGTCGCGCACGAACCCGCGCACCTGCTCGCCCAGGTACCCCAGACACAAGAGGACCCGGGAGTAGCCGTACCGCGCCAGTTGCTCGAGCTGCCAGGCGATGAACGGTCGCCCCGCCACCTCCAGCATGGCCTTCGGCGTGTCCTTGGTGAGCGGACGCATCCGCGTTGCCAGGCCGCCAGCCAGGATCACCGCCTGCATCCCGCCCATCCTAGCCTCTCGTTTGGGGCTGGACGAGTCCGGCGGCACGATTATCACCCGCTCCGGGTTCGGTCCGGGCCCACAGTGGTCTAGCCTCGGGCCCGTCATGCTACCTGCCGGCATCCGTCAACAGTTCCCGGCCCTCGCCGACCGGACGTTTCTGGATGCGGCCTGCGTGAGTCTTGCGCCGCGGGCCGCGACGGATGCGGTCCGGGCCTTCCTCGACCGCACCCTGTACTGCCCATCGGCCTCGAGCACGCTTCACCACATCGCGATGGACGAGCTCCGCAGCGCAGCGCGGCCCCAGGCTGCCGCGCTGATCGGCGCGAGCGATGACGAGATCGCGCTGGTCGAGAGCACGACGCACGGCTTCGCGATCGCCGCCGAGTCGCTGCCCCTGTCCGACGGCGACCGCGTGCTCTTGTGTGACCTCGAGTTCATGCAGGTGGGCATGCCGTGGGTCCAGCTCCGGGAGCGACGGGGGATCGGTATCGACGTAGCGCGCCACGAGGGCGGAACGATCGGCGTCGATCAGCTGGCGCCGCTGATAGGACCGCGTACGCGCGCGCTGGTGCTGAGCTCCGTGCAGTGGTCGAATGGGTTTCGCGCGGATCTCGACGCGATCGGCGCGCTGTGCCGCGAGCGCGGCGTGTGGTTCGTGGTCGATGCGATCCAGCAGCTGGGTGCGATGCCGATCGACGTGGGGCGCACGCCGATCGACCTGCTTCTGTGCGGCGGGCACAAATGGCTCAATTCGCCGTTCGGGTGCGGTTTCGCGTATCTCTGCCGCGAGCGGCAGAGCGAGCTCCGTGAGCCGCTCGCCGGCTATCTTGCGGTCGAGCCGCCCGAGGGCGGCTGGGGCGAGTATTTCCAGACGCCGTCCATCACGCCGGTTCGCGACTACGCATTCACGCGGGAAGCGCGCGCCTGGGAGATCGGCGGCACCGCGAACTATCCGGGTGGCATCGCGCTGGGTGCGTCGATCCAGCTCATCCGTGACGCCGGCACTGCCGCTATCGCCGAGCACCTCCGCGCGCTGACCGACCAGCTCATCGAGGGGCTCGACCGGCTTGGTATCGACGTGGTCACGCCGCGCGCACCGGAGCACCGCTCGGGGATTGTCACCTTCAGCGTGGGCGGCGCGGCGGCGAACGTTGCGCTCATGGAGCGGCTGCTCTCGGCGCAGGTGCTCGTCTCGGTTCGCTACACGTCCGGCGTCGGTGGCGTGCGCGTTTCCAGCCACCTGTACAACAACGCCGACGACATCGGACGCCTGCTCGACGTGCTCTCCGACTGGAAGCGCCAGGCCGTTTCCGGCTGACGGCATGGCACGCGCCCCGTACAGCTACGAAAGCGTGCGGCTCTATCACGCCGATTGCATCGACTGGCTCGCGGAGCAGCCGGAGGCCTCCGTGCACGCGGTGGTCACCGATCCTCCCTACGGCCTGGTCGAGTATCGCCCCGAACAGCAGGACAAGCTGCGCCGCGGCCGGGGCGGCGTGTGGCGTATCCCGCCCTCGTACGACGGTCACCGGCGCTCGCCGCTGCCGCGCTTCACCACGCTTGGCCGGCGCGACCGCGAGCGGCTCGGCACCTTCTTCCGCGACTGGGCGGTGGGCTTGTCGCCTGTACTGGTCCCCGGCGCGCACGTACTGGTCGCGTCCAATCCGCTGCTCTCGTATCTGGTCAGCGCGGCGCTGGCCGAGGCGGGACTCGAACGCCGGGGCGAGATCGTGCGGCTGGTCATGACGATGCGCGGAGGGGATCGCCCCAAGAACGCGCACCGCGACTTTCCCGACGTGAGCGTGATGCCGCGGTCGATGTGGGAACCGTGGCTTCTGTACCGCAAGCCGCTGGAGGGCCGCGTGCAGGACAACCTGCGCCGCTGGGGGACCGGCGGGCTCCGGCGCATCTCGGACGAAAGGCCCTTCGGTGACGTGATCCAGTCGCATCCGACGCGCGCGTCGGAGCGCGCGCTCGCAGCGCACCCGAGCCTCAAACCGCAGGCTTTCCTCAGACAGGTCGTGCGCGCCGCGCTGCCGCTCGGAAGCGGCGTGGTGCTCGATCCGTTCGCCGGCTCCGGCTCCACGCTCGCTGCCGCGGCGGCCGTCGGCTATCGAGCGCTGGGCGTCGAGTCGGACGCCGAGTATTTCCGCATGGCACGCGGCGCGATTCCCGCGCTGGCTAACCTGGAAATACCTCGCGCACCAGCGCCTTGATCGCCGCCTCGACTGCCTCGTCGCTGGTCTTCGACACGCGCCAGCCGAGGTCGGCAAGCTTGCCGGGATCGAGTCGCGACTGGGGCACGTCCCCGGCCAGCCGCGCGTGCCGCCTGTGTAGCGGATCGAGGCCTCCGCGTACGGCGAAAGGGCCACGCATAGCTCGGCAATGCGGCGCACGGACGTGTGGTCCGGGGGCGCGATGTTGTACACGTTGAGCTGCTCGTTCGCCTTGTCGAGCCCGAACAGTATCGCGTCCACGCAGTCCGTCACGAACACGTAGGGCTTGGCCTGGCTGCCGTCGCCCAGGACTTCCAGCTCGCGGCCTTCCGTCGCCTGGAGCTTCTTCAAGAAGTCGAGCGCCGCACCGTGTGTGCCTCGCGGCCCCACCACGTTGCCGAAGCGGTAGATGTAGCCCTGGATGCCGAAGCATTCCGAATAGGCGCTCACCAGCGCTTCACCCGCGAACTTGCTGGCGCCGTAGAGCGAGATCGGCAGGTGCCCGAGGTCCATCTCCGCGCAGAAAGCGGCCGTGTCGCCATACATGGTGCCCGACGAGGAGAACACCAGGCGTCGCGTCTCCGTGCGGTGCATGGCCTCGAGCACGTTCCAGGTCGCGATCGTGCCCTGTTCGAGATCGAGCCGGGGGTTATCCAGTCCCCAGCGCGCCTCGGGGTTAGCGGCGAGATGGAAGACGACGTCGTGACCGCGCATCGCTTCGGTGAGCGCGTCCAGATCCGACAGCTCGTCGACGATCAGCTTGCAGGCACCGGATTCGAGATGCTTGCCGATGAACTCGCGCTTGCCGATGCTCAGGTTGTCGTAGACGGTCACCGGACCGCGCTCGACCAGCCTATCGACCAGGTGGCTGCCGATGAAGCCAGCGCCGCCTGCGATGAAGTAGCGCGTCTGCTCGCCGTCGTTGCTCATGTCGCCGGCATCGTGATCCGGCGCTGCCGGTTTGGCAAGAACGACCGCGCTACTTGACGCTTTCCCACTTCATCGCATTCTTCTGCAGCGACGGGTGGGACACCATCAGATGCCAGACCACGGCCTGGAACGCTTCGGTATGCGGCGTCACCGATTCGGCGTTCACCGTGGGCACTATCACGCAAGCATCGGCGACCTGGGCGGTGTAGCCGCCGTCGCGGCCCACCACGCCGCCCACGCTCGCGCCCACCTGCTTGGCGAGCCCCAGCGCGCGCACGAGGTTTGCGCTCACGTTCTTCTCCAGGTTGCCGCCGCCGACCGAGAACACGAGCAGCATGTCCTTCTTGGCGAGGCGGCTGACCTTGAGCCACTCGCTGAAGCTCGACTCCCAGCCGTCGTCGTTGACGCGCGCGGTCAGCTCGGAGACGTTGTCCGTCGGCGTGTAGGCCTCGATGCCGCAGATCTTCCGGAAGTCGTTGACCGCGTGGGAGGCGTGTCCCGCGCCGCCGCCGACACCCAGGATGAACAGTCTGCCCCCGCGGTCGCGCAGCTGGGCGAGCAAGGAGACCAGCCTCTCCACGCCCTTCGCGTCGAGCTGTTCAAGGATGCGGGTGGCTTCGGCGAAGTATTGTTCTACGTAGCTCATGGCCAGGGCCGCGCGGGGTGGCGCGACGCGGGCGGCAACCTACCCGCCGTCGCATCCCACGAGGGCAAAAAGTGACATCCGGCTTTCCCGTCGCCCAGCGGGACCACAAAAAAACACAGCGGCCACGACGGAGGGGGGGGAACGTCGTAACCGCTGTGCGGAGATTTGGGCAGTAGCTGGTCAGCTCTCGAGCTTTCCTTGGCTACCACCGGCGAGTGATAGTGCAGGACGCGTTCCATACAGGATCACGCGCTGCGTCAGGCACTTGACTGCAACCAAGCGCCCCAATCTTTCAGATCTGAAATTTCAATACTGCAGGAACGAAACCCAGAAAACCATGATGCGAGGGTTGCGACGCGAGCCGGGCGGGGGCCGGAGAGCGCGCTTCTCATCTGTATGCGCGGCTGAATCTATCCGCAAGTTATCCACAGCGATTGGGCCTCCGCGCCGGTCGGCTATCTGCCGTGTTGCCGCTTCCGCCGGTAGAGCCACCAGGTGCCACGCTGGGCGACGAGGTGGATGCTGGGGTCGGGATCGAAGAGCTGGTGGGGATCGATGTGGTGCCGCACCAGGAAGGTGTCGAACCAGACGCCCTGCTTCTTCACCTGGAAGTACTGGGGCGTGAATTCCCAGTCGTCCGGGACCCGTGGCGGCACCACGCCGCCCTTCCGGTAGCGGACGGGATAGGTGCCCCACATCGCGAAATGGAAGCCCAGCCAGCCGCCCTTCTCCGCCTGCACCCAGGCGGGCAGGTGGGTGAAGGGCGAGCGGATGCGATCGGTGCCGCTGTGGTCGTAGACCAGATAGAAGAGCTTCGGCGCGCGCGGGACCTCGGCCATGATCGCGCGGAAGTCCCAGGTGAGCTGGTCGAAGTCGTGCCACCGGCGCGCGACGAGATAGCTCATGCTGCCGGTAGCCAAGGCGATGGCGGTGACGGCGCCGAGACGCAGCCACTGATGCGAGGGGAGGTCGGGCACCACCGCGACCAGGATGAACGCCGTGCCGAGCGCTTCGCGCGGGAAGATGTACCACCACACGCCCATCCCCATCGGCAGCACGAAATAGGCGAACAGATGCCCGGCCGCGAGCAGCACCGGAAGCACCGTGACGCCCGCCGCCCAGCGGCGATCAGCCGGGTCGTGCTCGACCGAGCGTCGGCGTCGCAGGGCCAGGAGCGCCGAGATCACGAGCAGCGCGACGAACACAGCGAGCATGCCGACGGCGATGTGACGCTCCTCGGTGCCCGTCGCGCCGCGATAGTTCTTGAACAGGTAGCCCGGCAGCTCGTGGAAGCGTTCCGTGTGGAACGAAAGATGCCCCAGACCCGCCCTGAGCGCGGGCGGACGGGCGAGCATCCACACGCCGAACAGGGCCGTGGCCGAGAGCCAGGGGACCAGGACGGGTCGGATGCGTCGTGTGGCCGGGTACATCACCGCGGTGGTGGCCACGATGGCGAGCAGCGCGAACGGAAAGCGGTAGACGTGCGTGAAGAACAGGGCGGCCAGCGCGGCACCGAGCGCGATCTGGTGGCGCCACGACGGGCGATCGAGCGCGAGCAGCGTGCAGCCGACGCAGGCGGCATACAGCCCCGTCGCACCGACGAAGTCGAGGAAGCCGAAGTGCGACATGTTGCTCCACACGAAGCCCAGGCCCACAAGGCCCCACAGTGGACTCTTCCGCATGCCGTGGAACAGCACTGCCAGCCCCGCAGGCAGAAGCAGCAGCATGCTGATGGCCATGCCCTTGGCGGCCCACGTGACGGGCATGATGAGAGAGAGCGCCGCGCCGATCAGATACGCGCTGATGTACGGGACCTGGAGCGGGTGCAGCGTGAACTGCTTACGGAAGTGCCACGCCGGGTTGTCGTAGTGCCGGAAGACGGACATCTGCGCCGCGTGGAAGGGCAGATCCGTCATCGGCGGGTAGTGGACGACCGTGAACGGGTAGACCACGACGTAGACCGTGGCGATCACCGCCACCAGCCAGCCCAGAGCCCTGAGCGGGTCGGCATGCGCGCTCTTCAGGAGAGCGGCGAGTGCGGCGCGGACCCGGCCCGGCATGGTTCGCGGTTATACCTCACGTCGCGGGAATGATTCCCGGCGCAGAATTGTGGCAGGCTCGGCCCCGATGCCTCCCGCGCGCTATCTCTGGCTGGCCGTGCCCGTTCTGTCTGGCGGAGCTCGCGGGGCACTTCTACTTTGCGGGACGTGCACCGCGGCTGAGCGACTGGCAGGCGCAGAAAACGACGCTGGCCGGGCTGAAGCGGCACGGCGAGCTTGTCGTGGTGGCGCCACACTGGGCCGATCCGCTGGCGCGGCTTGCGTTTGGCCGGGGACTGCTGCCGATGCGCGACGAGGCGCGTCCGGACGATACGGCGTACCGGCGGGCCATCGAGGTCGGCATCCTCGGCCAGCATGCGCCGGAGCTTTCGGGCTGGCGCACCGTCGAGGAAAAGCACGTTGGGCGTTTCCTCTACCGCGTGCTGGACAATCCCGCGCCGGCGAAGGTGCTCTACGACTTTGTCGACCACGTCGATCCCGGACACGCCGACGCCTACCAGCAGCAGGGCACGACGCGGCGGACGTGCCCGTGGAATGCCCACGCCCGGCGCAGCGATGGCGGATTGGCCGGCCACGTGGCGTTCCCCTCCCGCCGCTTCGAGTGCGGCCGGCGCGACAGCATGTTCGTCGGCGTCACGATCATCGATGACCAGGACTACCGCCCGCGGCGCTGCATCTGGGCGCACCCGCCCGCCGGCGGCCCGACAGTCGTGGTCTTCCGGAACGTGCCGGTCGGCCGCACCGTCCACGGCTACGGCGGGCTGAGCTGGTTGCTCACGCGCGATGGGGCCGGAACGCCGATCGAGCTGACGGTGAAGATCGACGGGCAGAGCATCGGGCGCGTCGTGCATCGCGACCAGCAGGGCTGGAAAGGCTTCGACCTGCCGGCGGGCGCGCACGCCGGTCACACAGCCGACGTCCAGTTCGAGGTGCGGAGCGACAATCCGGACCAGCGCGACTTCTGCTTCTACGCGGACACCCGATGAGCGGTAGGCGGCGCTTCCTGTCCAAGGCGATCGATCCGCTGATCGCGCTCCTGCTCGGTGCGGGCTACGTGTGGCTGCTCCTTTCGACGGTGAAGAACCTCGGCTACGCGCGCGACGAGGGGTTCTACTTCCAGGCGGCGAAGAGCTACGGCGCCTGGTTCGACCTGCTCACGACGCACCCCAGACAGGCGCTCGAGCAGATCACGGTGGATCGCTACTGGTCGGCGAACCACGAGCATCCGGCGCTGATGAAGTCGCTGTTCGCCCTGTCGCACAAGTACCTGTACCGGCACTGGCACTGGTTTCCGGAGGAGGGCACCTCCATGCGCTTTGCCGGCATGGTGGTCAGCTCGCTGGCCGTGTCCACCACGTATCTGTGGGGGCAGAAGGCGATCGGGAGGCTTGGGGGACTGGTCGCGGCGGTGCTGCTCGCGATGATGCCGCGCGTCTTCTTCCACTCGCACCTCGACTGCTTCGACATGCCGGTGGCGGCGATGTGGCTGGTGACGACCTACGCCTACTGGCGTTCGCTCGAGCACGGCGGCTGGGCGTGGCCGATCGCGACGGGCATCCTGTACGGCCTTCTGCTCGACACGAAGCACAACTCGTGGCTCCTGCCGTTTGCGCTCATCGCGCATCTCGTCATCACGCGGGGCGGCAAGCTGTGGCGGGATCTGCGCGCAGGGCGCATCCCCGTACCGAGCGCCCTGTTCGCGATGGCGACGATCGGGCCAGCGGTCTTCTACATGGGCTGGCCCTGGATCTGGCACGACACCGGCAAGCGGCTGGCGGCCTACGTGGCCTTCCACATGGGCCACGTCTACTACAACATGGAGTTCCTCGGTCACACGTACTGGAAGCCGCCGATGCCGCTGGGCTACCCGTGGCTGATGACGCTGGCTACGGTGCCGGGGATCACGCTGCTTCTGTTCGGGGTCGGGCTCGTGGCGAGCCTCCTGTACGCGTACGGCGGAAAGCTCGGTGAGCTGGGTCGCCGTATCGGTATCGAGCCGCACGCGCGCGACCCCCGGCGCTATTCGAACGACGTGCTGTGGGCGCTTTCGATCCTGATAAGCTACGCGCCCTGGCTCTCGCACCACACGCCGATCTTCGGTGGGACGAAGCACTGGATCACGGCGTATCCGTTCATGTGTCTGTTCGCAGCGCGCGGCTTCTCGCTCACTCTCGACAGGCTCCGCGCGCTCGGTCGCGCGCGGTTCGGTCCCGGCTTCGTGCGCACCCGCGCCACCGAGGTCGTTCTGGGGGCCAGCGTGCTCGCGGCGCCGATCGCGATAACGCTGCACTCCCACCCGTGGGGCCTGTCGGCCTACACGCCACTGGTCGGTGGCGCACCGGGTGCGGCCACGCTGGGCCTGAACCGCACCTTCTGGGGCTACACGACCGGCGCGGAAGCCGGATACCTCGACCAGCACGTGCCCAGAAACGGCTCGCTCTTTCTGCACGACACGGCGATGCAGAGCTGGGACATGCTGCGTGCGGATGGCCGCGTGCGCAGCGACATCCGGCCGACGCTGAACATCGAAGCGTCGGGCACAGCGCTCTACCATCACGAGCCGCATATGGAGCGCGTCGAATACCAGGTGTGGGTGGACTACGGCACCGACGCGCCGGTGCACATGGGCGTGTACGACGGCGTGCCCGTGATCTGGATCTTCGCGCGGCCGCTACCGGCCGGCGGTGGTGGTTGACGCGCCCCCGGGCCCGGCGCTACCGCTGGGCCATGAAGAAGCTGCACCGCCTCGACCTGTACGGCTGGTCCACGTTCGACGAGGCACGCGACATCGACTTCCACAGTGTGCTGTGGGTGCGCGACGGCGGCAACGTCCTGTTTGATCCGCTACCGCTGTCGGATCACGACGCCGAGCACCTCGATCGCCTGGGTGGCGCGTCGCTGATCGTGATCACGAACTCCGACCACGTGCGTGCCGCCGCGGCGATCGCCGAGCGCACGGGAGCGCGGGTGGCCGGGCCGCGAGCCGAACGGGAGAGCTTTCCGGTGAAGTGCGCCCTGTGGCTCGGTGAAGGCGACGCGCCGGTTCCGGGGCTCGCGGTATTCGAGCTCTCGGGCTCCAAGACTCCGGGCGAGCTCGCGTTCGTGATCGACGAGACCACGCTGGTGACGGGGGACCTGGTACGCGCGCACGACGCCGGGCGGCTGACGCTCCTGCCGGAGCAGAAGCTCGCCGACCCCGAGCGTGCGCGGGAGTCGGTGCGGCGGCTGTCGCAGCAGGGGCCGTTCGACGCGGTGCTGGTGGGCGACGGCTGGCCCGTGTTCCGTGACGGAAGCGGCGTGCTCGGCGAGCTGGTGGCGGCGTTCGGCGGCTGATGCTCCTCGGCGGCCGGATCGGGGCGCGCGGCGTCTTTCGGCCTGATAGGCTCGTGCCCCTCCCGTGACCCGTCGCCCCGGCGTGTTGTTCGATCTGGTCTTCTCCGCTCTCGCTGTGTTGGCCGCCGTGCCTCTGTGGCTAGTCCAGCACCCGCCCATCGAAGATCTGCCCCAGCACCTCGCGGCGATCCGCGTGCTGCACGATTTTCACGACCCGGCGCTGCACTTCGCCCGGTACTTCGAGCTGCACCTGGGGCGCATCCAGTACCTCGCCTACTACCTGGCCGCGGATCTGCTCGCCTACCTGTCCGGCGTGATCGTCGCGAACAAGTTGCTCGTCAGCGCGGCGATCATCGCGACGCCGTATGCCATGCGCGCGTTTCTCCGCGCGCTCGGTCGCGACGAGCGCCTGGCGCTGTTCGTGCTGCCGCTGACCTGGAACGCGCACCTGGTTCTCGGTTTCCTCAACTTCATCGCGGCGATCCCGCTGGCGCTCGCGGGTCTGGCGCTCGCGGTCAACCTGCGGCTCCGCTGGTCGCTACGCCGAGCCGTGCTGCTCGCCGTCGTGAGCGTGGTCACGTTCTACACGCACGTCGTGCCATTCGGCTTTCTCGGGATCGGCGCAGCGCTCGTCGGTGTGGAAGCGTTCGACCGGAAGCTGTTCCGGCGGGAGGCAATCTGGAGCACCGCCAGGCGCTGGCTGCCTCTCATACCGGCCATCGTCGCGGTCGCGGTCTGGTTCAAGACCGCTCCCGCGGGGCAGTCGACCCTGACGGCGGCGCTCGGCAAAGCCGCGGCGGGTGGCCCCCAGCCGAAGTATGCCGCGTGGCTCGACTCGCTGCGCCAGGCGCCCGACTGGCTCACCAACGTGCTGGTGGTCAAGGCCGACGACAAGTTGCTGGTGGGTTGGGCGCTCCTGGTCATGCTGGCGATCGGACTCGGAGCTGGCGCGCGCGACACCGACCGCGCTTCTCCGGAAGACGACGTTCTGCGCGGGACGCTCACGCGTCGCCTTGCCTGGCTCGCGCCTCTGGCGGCGTTCTTCTACTTCATCACGCCGACCGGGTACGGCTGGATCTGGCCGATCAATGCGCGCTTCCCGCTGCTCGCCCTGCTCTTTCTGGTGCCGGTTCTGCCGGCCCAGCGCCGGCTTGCGGGTTGGCTGGTGTTCGCGGGCGTCGTGGCGATCTCGGCCCTGTCCTTCAACGCCGTCGGCTGGGCCTTCCAGCGTTTCGAGAAGGACGAGGTGGGTCAGCTCGACACGGCCATCGAGCAGATCCCGAAGGGCGCGCGCGTGGCCGGGCTGATCTTCAACAGCGGGTCCGGGTATGTGCGATTCACTCCCTTCCTGCACGCCGTGGCCTGGTACCAGGCGACCCGTGGCGGCGCGGTGATGTTCACTTTCGCCGACTTTCCCGAGTCCCCCTTCAGCTTCCGCGAGGACAACCGCCCGCCGCGGGTCCGGCCGCGCTGGGAGTGGGAGCCCCAGCGCGTCGACCCGGCGCGCGATCTCGGCTGGTACCAGTACGTGCTGGTCCGCGGCGGCCCCGGGCGCATCGCACAGGAGCAGAATGTCTATCGGCGCATCTGGCGGAGTCCGCGCTGGAGCGTCTACAAGCGCATCCGGGGCGCGCAGGCCCCGTGAGGGCTCGACGAGGCGCCGCCCGAGCCCGATGCTAGGTTCCTGGCCCGCATGAGCCCGAGACCCGACACCGCGCCCCCCCGCGACCGCCGTGGCCGGCCGCTCTCCGATCTGCGCGTGAGCGTGACGGATCGCTGCAACTTCCGCTGCCGCTACTGCATGCCGCGCGAGCACTTCGGGCCCGGGTTCCACTTCTTGCCGCGGAGCGACCTCTTGACCTTCGAGGAGATCGCGCGGCTCGTGGGCATCCTGTCGGGCGAGGGGCTCAGGAAGGTGCGGCTGACGGGCGGCGAGCCGCTGCTGCGCGCGGAGCTGCCGAAGCTGGTCCGCATGATCGCGGACACAGGCGTGGAGACAGCGCTCACCACCAATGGCTCGCTGCTCGCAAAGCACGCCCAGGCGCTGGCCGACGCCGGGCTCGGCCGCGTCAGCGTGAGCCTCGATTCGCTGGACGACGCCGTGTTCCACGCCATGACCGACGCCGACTATGGCCCGGCCGACGTGCTCGCCGGCATCGACGCGGCGGCAGCGGCGGGTCTCTCGCCCATCAAGATCAACTCCGTCGTGCGCCGCGGCGCGAACGACCACACGCTGGTGGGCCTGGCGCGCCGCTTCAAGGGCAGCGGGCACATCGTGCGCTTCATCGAGTACATGGACGTGGGGATAACCAACGGCTGGCGGCTCGACGAGGTCGTGCCAGGTCGCGAGATCGTCGAGCGCATCGACGCGGAGTTGCCGCTCGAGCCTGTCGCTCCGAACTACGCTGGCGAGGTCGCGCGCCGCTACCGCTACCGGGACGGCAGCGGCGAGATCGGCGTCATCACCAGCGTCACGGAGCCTTTCTGCTCCGGCTGCACGCGCGCGCGGCTGAGCGCCGAGGGCACGATCTACGGCTGCCTGTTCGCCGCGTCCGGCACCGACATCCGCGAGCCGCTGCGCTCCGGTGCCGACGACGCCGCCCTGGCCGGGCTCCTGCGCGGCATCTGGGCGCGCCGCGATGACCGCTACTCCGAGCTCCGCTCGAGCCGCACGGCCGGCATCCGGCGCATCGAGATGTCGTACATCGGAGGGTAGGCGTCCAGCGCGCGAACCAGGGCTGCGACGACGTCGTCGATGGCAACGGGCTGTGAGAGGTTCTGCAGGCAGCGAGGCAGCAGCATGAACGGCAGGCGCGCGGCCAGGTCCCGCACAATGCGCCAGCTCTCGCTTCCGGCGCCGATGATCATGCCCGCGCGCAACTCGATGGAGGTGGGATCATGAAGGCGGGATGGGTCGGAGTCCTGGCAGCGTGGCAGACGCCCTAGCCGAGCAGACCGACACGTTGCGCGCTACACTGCCCGCCCCATGGGCCTGTTCGACGTGCACGCTCACCTCACCCACCCGCGGCTCTTGCCCGACGTGGACGCCGTGCTCGCGCGCGCCGAGGCCGCCGGAGTCTCGACCATCATCTCGAACGGCCTGAACCCGGCTGACAACGAGCGCACCCGTGAGCTCGCGGCGCGCTCGAAGCTGGTGCGCCCTGCGTTCGGTCTGTACCCGGTCGACGCGGTGCTGCCTGGGATGCGGGCCGCGGGCGTCGACTACCCGCAGGAAGAGGGCGACGAGGGCCCCGTGCCGGCCGACGAAGCCGTCGAGTGGGTCCGGAGCCACGTCGACGAGGCGTTCGCCGTGGGCGAGATCGGCCTCGACGGCTACTGGGTGCCCAGCGAATTCCGGGAAGAGCAGGAAGCGATATTCCGTCGGCTGGTGGCCATCGCGATGGAAGCGGACAAGCCCATCATCATCCACACCCGCAAGCGCGAGGCGCGCTGCTTCGAGATCCTGAAGGAGCTGGGCGCCCAGCGCGTGGACTGGCACTGCTTCGGCGGCCGCGTGAAGCTCGCCCGCCGCATCGCCGAGCACGGCCACTACCTGTCGATCCCGGCCAACGCGCGCAAGAACGAGGGCTTCACCCGCATGCTCGAGACGCTGCCCCGCGACCGCGTGCTGCTCGAGACCGACTGTCCGTATCTTGGCCCCGAGCGCGGCGAGGACAACGAGCCGGCCAACGTGCGGGTCACCGCGGAGTACGCGGCGGAGCTCTGGAGCGAATCGCTCGAGAGCGTCGAGGCCAAGCTCGCTGCGAATTTCGAGCGGCTGTTCCGCGCGGCGCCGTAGGCCCTGCCCCGGGCGCTACTGCACCACCACCCGCACACTTCCCCTGAGGCTTGCCACCGGTACGAGCGCACCGGGATCGACCAGCACCGAGTCGACGTCGGCGGGCTGGACCTCCACCTTCACGTCGACGCCCTTCGGGCGCTTCTTCGTCAGGTTCTCGACGAGGCTCGACAGCGAGCGCGGGCCGAGGGCGAGGTCGATGGGCAGGGCGATCTGGGCGAGTTGCTCGACGCGTGCGGGGAGCGCGCTACCGGCGAGCTGGGCGACGTCGTCGGCTTGTCCGGGCGCGAAGCGGACGTTCCGGAGCCGCACCCGCGACGCCTGCGCGTCGTACCATGGCTGTCCCACCAGCCACACGTCGCCGCACACCGCGCCGTCGAGCGTCACCTCCAACGCGACCAGGCCCTGGCCGTCGACCTCCGCACCTCGAGCGCGAACGCCGGTGATGCGCGGCCGGCCCGGTCCGGCGAGCGAGCGTCCGAGGTCCGTCGACACGTCGCTCCAGTCCATGTGGATTGGCACATCGAGCTGCACGTCGCTGGGCGCGTGGTCGTCGAGCTCCGGTGGCGGCAGCGGGCGGTGCGGGTCGGCGGGCTGCTCGCTGCAGGGCTCTTCCACGCCCAGTCGCCCGAACACCGCCAGTCGCGTCGACAGCGTGTCGTGCGACAGCGAGGGCTTCGACTGCACCAGCCGGGTCGGCGTGACCCGCGCGCACAGCGTGCTGCCGAGCGCGATCGGCAGGTCGAGAAGCTCCCACGCCGCCTTCGCTTCCGGGCGCAGTGACGGGACCGAGCGGTCGATGCGCCGCTGGATGCCGCCGGACTGCTGCCGCGCCATGTCGCGGAGCTGGGGCGTCACGTCGACACCGATCGGTCGGAGCACGCAGCCGCGGGTCACGCTCACGCCCACGCGGCTCCGGCCGAGGGTGTAGTTGCGGTCGAGGGCCAGCGGCAGCCGCACCGTGGAGAGGAGCTCGGGGCTGCAGTGACCGTACTCCGGGCAGAACGGTCCGATGGGCTTGCACACGGCGATGTGCGCGTGGATGGGCGTCTCGACCAGAAGATTGTTGCCGCTGATGCCGAAATGGAATCCGCCTCGGCGCACCACATATGTGGCCTGGCCCGGTGCACCCACGTTCCGGTCTCTTGCCTGGGCGAGCACCACCGGCACGTGGCGCGACAGCTCGCGTCCGAGCCGATGCGTGTCGATGGCCACATCGACCGCGATGTGCGACTCCGGCGCCTGCACGGCGGGCACCTCGGCGAACGCCGGCTCGCTGCCCGGCAGCCGCGCGCTGCACAGAGCGGCCCCCGGGGGATGCGCCGCCGTTCCCCGCGGACCACAGCTAGTGACCAGCACAGCGAGCGCGGCCCAGCCGAAAGCGATCGAACGCATCACCGCGGAGCATAGTACGGGCTAGTACCTCGATTCTCTTGAATCGAGGGGCTAGCCGACCGCGGAGCGGTCGAGGGGGAGGCTCGGCGAAGCCGAGGGGGCGCTGCTGCGCCCCCAACAAACGGTGCTAGTCCCGCGTTGCGCGGCG
>Ga0114931_10000528_pt1 | contig 46151 bp, 48 predicted proteins | sample 2SBtaG_FD_89579 | JGI IMG/M metagenome (GOLD analysis project Ga0114931, IMG submission 89579) | Deep subsurface microbial communities from Kolumbo volcano to uncover new lineages of life (NeLLi) - 2SBTROV14_V59a metaG | ecosystem: Environmental > Aquatic > Marine > Volcanic | place: Kolumbo... | reverse complement strand
GGGACGGTATGTCGCCGTTCACCCTCCTCAGCACTATGAGACACCTGAAATATCCATTTATAATACAATTATTTACCTACTTTCTCTAATAATCCATCGAGAAAGGCATCCATTTTGCTTCCCGCTTCTGAAGTTTTAATGAAAGAAGGATCTCCGGTCTCATGAACTTACGTATCCGATTAACCTTGCTGCTGAGCTCTGCGGCGCTGGGTGCGGTGCTGGCCACTTTGCTGGTCGACCAGTTGCGTTTATCCAACATGTCACGTGAACTGGACAGCCTGTATCTGCAAAACCAGGCCGTCGTCTGGCAGGAAGTCAGCAACCAGACACTGGAACAGCTGGCCCGCCAGACTAGCACCTTCAGTCGGGATCCGGATTTGGTCAGCGCCCTGTTGGACGGTGACCCTGAACTGCTGACCTCACTGACCGGCAGTATATTTGCCTCAACCCAAAACGCCTATCTCACCGTCCTGCTACTGACCGACGCCGGTGGCGAACCACTCTATCGTTCTGCGATGGATCTGGCTGTCGATCCGACCCCTCTGACCGATCAGGTGATCGCCGGTGAAGAACGTGCCAGCAGTCTGCTGCGCGACGCGCGAGGCACGTTCTTTCTGGCTCTGGCCATTCCTCTCCGGGACTATACCGGCAACCGCCAACTGGCTGGCATAGTCCTATTAATGTCCGACCTCAAGACCGCTTTGGAAGAGTTTTCCCGATCGGCCCACGCACGCGCCTTTATCCAACGGACGGATGGCGGCATTTACCCCCCCGGCGCCACTGGATTTCTTCAGGCACTCGATCAGCAACCGGTGGCATCGGGCATAGACAGCTCGGCTTTCGTTGCCCGGGAAGGTAATACCTATCGTATCAATTACCTTGCTCTGCGAGGTCCCGATGACCAACCAATAGGGCATTTTGTCAGTGTCCTGGATGAAACTGCGCAGGTTGCAGAACGTTCCAAAGTCACTTGGCTGAGTGGCCTGCTGATTCTCGGCGGTCTGCTGATCGTGATTGTTTTGATCACGCTGTATCTAAAGAAGGCGTTCCGGCCGCTCGATGAACTCACGCACGCCGTACAACGCTTCGGCGCAGGGGATACCGCGGCGCGTATCCAGGACACCGGCGAGGACGAAATCGGCCAGCTTGGCCAGGCCTTCAACGACATGGCCCAGCAGGTCGAAGATCTGCTGGAACGGGAGCGGCAGGCCACCGAAGATGTGTCGGGCAAGGTCGAATTAATCGAAGAAGTGGTAGACCTGGCGGCCAAGGGAGACCTGACCGGCCAGCTCATGGTTTTTCGTGACCAGGATGTCATTTCAGAACTGGCCAACGGCATCCAGGGCATGATGGACAGTCTCAACAACCTGGTGGCGCGGATTCAGCAATCCGGCATCCAGGTCACCTCCTCGGCGACCGAGATTGCCGCCACGGCCAAGGAGCAGGAAGCCACGGTTTCCGAACAGGCCGCCACCACCAACCAGATCCGCACCACAGTGACCGAGATTTCGGCGACTTCCAAAGAGTTGGTCAACACCATGAACGAAGTCACCGATGTCGCATTGCAGACCGCGGAACAGGCCAATACCGGCCGCAGCTCGCTGGAACGGATGGGGGAAACCATGCAGCACATGATGGATGCCACTGCTACTATCAGCTCAAAACTCGCCGTGCTCAGTGAAAAAGCCGCCAATATCAATACCGTGGTGACGACCATCAACAAGGTCGCGGACCAGACCAATCTGTTGTCTTTGAATGCCGCCATCGAGGCGGAAAAAGCCGGTGAATACGGCGTCGGCTTTGCTGTGGTCGCGACCGAAATCCGGCGTCTGGCCGACCAGACCGCGGTGGCCACCTGGGATATCGAACAAATGGTCAAGGAGATGCAGTCCGCGGTATCTTCCGGCGTCATGGGCATGGAAAAGTTCTCCACGGAGGTACGCCAGGGCGTTGGCGAGGTGCGCGAGGTCGGCACCCAGCTGGGCAAAATCATCATGCAGGTAGAAAACCTGATCCCGCGTTTCGAAGATGTCCATGCGAGCATGCAGTCCCAGTCGCTGGGCGCACAACAAATCAGTGAGGCCATGATCCAACTGGCCGAATCGTCCCAGCAGACCGCGGATTCGCTGCGCCAGTCCAACGGTGCCATCATGCAACTGAACGATGCCGCACGCCGTTTGCAGGAAGGCGTCTCGCACTTCACGGTCAACAGCGGTGACGACGCCGCCTGACGCATCATGCTGTATTTGATCCTGCAACTGGGCGAAGAACGCTATGCCCTGGACACATCCAGGATAGTGGAAATTGTACCCTACGTGAATCTCAAACCGGTGCCGCATGCACCCGGCTATGTGAGCGGGGTGTTCAATTTCCGTAGCACGCTGGTACCGGTCATCGATCTGTGTTGCATCGTTTCCGGCCAGCCGAGCCGAACCTGGCTGACCACCCGTATCGTGGTGGTGGAATATCCGCTCGACGAACCGGGCAGAGAAACCCGCGAATTAGGCTTGCTGGTCGAACAGGTCAGCGACACCCGTAAGCTGGACGATTCGCAATTCGAGAGCCCGGGTATCGCCATGCCCGACTCACCTTATTTGGGCGACATAGCGCGCCTGGAGGACGGCCTGGTGCAACGTGTCGAAGCGCGACAACTGCTGCCCGATACCGTGCGGAATCTGCTGTTCCAGGAGTACGCCTGATGCCGTTGCGCCGCATCGAAGCCAGGCTTAAAGAAGCCATGGGACTCAATGCCTCCTCGATCGGCTCTTCCGCCATTCAGCGTGCGGTGCAAGAGCGGATGAACAAGCTGCGTCTAAAGGACATGGCTCGCTATGCCACGCTGCTTAACGGCAATAAAGCCGAGTTGTCAGAACTGATCGAACTGGTGGTCATCCCGGAAACCTGGTTCTTCCGCGACATGCATCCCTTTACCGCCCTAACGGAAACTCTGCGCAAACAATATCGCCACGACTCCAAACCTGCGCTGACTATTCTCAGCATCCCCTGCTCGTCCGGCGAGGAGCCCTATACCATCGTCATGGCGCTGGACCAGGCCGGCTTCTCACTGGACAGTATACAAGTGGACGGCGTGGACATCAGTGCGCGTAATATCGGTCTGGCCGAACGCGCCCAGTATTCCAATAATTCTTTTCGTGGCGAGCGACTGGAATACAGGGAGAAATATTTCCAGAAGGCTCACAACGGTTTTCACCTCAAACCGAATATTCGTTCGCGGGTGAATTTCAGCCAGGACAACGTGCTGGCAGCCGGATTTGCCAAACGTCGCCCCGGCTATGACGTGATATTCTGTCGCAATCTGTTGATCTATTTCGACCGGGAAACTCAGACCAGAGTGGTGGATAAACTGGAGTCGTTATTGAAACCTCATGGACTCCTGTTTCTGGGGCATGCCGAAACCGGCGTGCTAAACGGCCGCCCGTTTGAGTCCCTCCCGCAGCCGCGCTGTTTTGGCTTTCGCCGGATCAGCGAAGCCGCCAACATGGATCCCCGGCCATCTTTGTCAGACCACCCCAGACAACGGCGCCGAACGGTGCCCGCTACGAAAGCGGCGCCGGCGAAAACTCCATGGAGTCATTTTTTCGACCACCCGACACGCTCAGACACCTCATCTTCGTCGGAACGGTTGGATACGCCGAATACTCAACCCGACTTCCCGAAGATTATTCTCCAGGCCGAACAGTTGGCCAACGAAGGTCATCTGGTTGAAGCGGTCGCATTATGTGAATCCTATATTGACCAGACCGGCTATGATGCAAAGGTTTGCTATCTGCTGGGACTGATCCGCGAAGCCGCCGGTGAAAATGCACAGGCCAGCGATTTTCTGCGCAAGGCTATCTACCTGGATCCTGGACATGTGGAGGCCATGATTCATCTGTCACTTATCCTGACCAAACTGGGCAATCTGCAGGAAGCGAAGCGGGTGCGTGAACGCGCGGCCAGAACCGAACAGCGCCGGGCAGGTGAAGCATGAGCCGGTCTTTGGCTTCCAGCCCGGCAATAGAGCTCGATGACTGCTGGAACCGTATCGGTGTATGGCGCAGCGAGGAAACGGTCTGCCCGCGTCTCAAAGAGTTCACTCATTGTCATAACTGCCCGATCTACCGCCTGGCGGGACAACGCGTCCTGCAGCGCGAGATGCCCGAACAGGAGCGCGAGGAATGGACCCGCATCTATGCACAGCAACAGCTCAGTTCAGCGACCGACACCGAATCGGCGGTGATTTTCCGTATCGGCGATGAATGGCTGGCGATTGCCAGTGGTGTGGTCAATGAAGTGACATCGACGAAGTCCATTCAGCGCCTGCCCCATACCCGGCAGGATGTGGTCAAGGGCCTGGTCAATATCCGCGGCACGCTGGAAATCTGTATCGGCCTGGGTGGTCTGATCGGTATCGAGCGCGGTCTCCAGGGCGAACGCTATGGCACGGTCGGCACCAGCGACCGCATGCTGCTCATCGAAAAAGATTCGAACCGCTATGTATTCCCGGTCACCGAAGTGCATGGTATTCATCATTTTCCCGCCTATACCATGCATCCGGTTCCAGCCACAGTGAGCCGTGCCAAAGCCACCTACACTCACAGCATGTTGCACTGGAACGACCAGCATGTCGGTATGCTGGATGATGAATTGTTGTTTTACACCCTCAACAGGTCACTGAAATGAATAACGGCTTCTCCATGCTTGAACTGTTCCGCGGAGAAGTGCAGACCCAGGCCGGACGCCTGAACGATGCGCTGCTGGAACTGGAGGCGGACCCGACGGCAGACGCCACCCTGGAGGCCCTGATGCGTGCCGCCCACTCCATCAAGGGCGCCGCCAAGATGATGGATGTCGAACCCGCCGTCGTTCTGGCACATGCGATGGAGGATCTATTTGTCGCGGCGTAAAACGACAAGCTGCAACTGTCTCCGACAGCCGTGGATATCCTGCTGCAGAGTGTCGACCGGTTGCACGATATTGCCACGCACGCCGATGATGATAGCTGGATCCAACAACAACAGGCGACACTGGATGAACTGATTGACACGATCGGCGCGTTGGTACAAACGACGGCGACCACCGCGCCCCCTGAAAACTCCGGAACTGATCAGCCGGAACCGGCCACGACGTCCAAAGAGGCGCCGGCACCTGCACCGGAATCGCCGCCGATGGACCCCGCCATGATGGAACTGTTCCGTGCCGAGGCAAACAGTCAGCTCGGCACCCTCAGCGCGGAACTGCTGGCGCTGGAACAGAATCCCAGCGACAGCGCCCGCCTGGAGGCCCTGATGCGCGCCGCGCATTCCGTTAAAGGTGCCGCGCGGATGGTGAATATCGAACCAGTGGTGCGCCTGGCGCATGTCATGGAAGACGGTTTCGTCGCGGCCCAGAACGGTAAACTCACTCTCGACAGTGCTCAGATCGATCTGCTGCTGAAAACCACCGATCTGTTGCTTGGCATCGCCTGCGAGCCGGATTTGGCAGCCTGGGAACGGAACAACCGTCAGACCGTCGATGACCATGAACGCTGGCTGCAGACCATCCCGGCCGGGGAGGGTCTTCCGGACGAGGCCCGGTCAGGCGCTGCCGCCGGGGAGCAACAGCCCGAAACCGGTAGGGCCAACGATGAACCGACGACCCCGCTGCCGGCGGCATCGGCTCCACACACCGACAACGCCATCCGGGTATCGGCGGAAAGTCTCAACCGGCTTATGGGACTGGCCGGCGAAGTACAGGTCGAAGCCCGCTGGTTGCGCCCTTTTGCAGACAAGCTGCTGAAACTGAAATACCGCCAAACGGAATTCATCGGACTGCTGGACCGCCTGCGCGACCGCCTGGCCGATACAACCGTCGATGAACACGTCCTGGAACTGCTCAGTGAATTGATCCAACGCTCAGGTCAGGGGCGCCAGCTTCTGGCCGAGCGTCTGGACGAGCTGGAAGAATTCGATCGCCGCAGCCACAACCTGGCCAGCCGTCTCAACCGCGAGGTGATCGCCAGCCGGATTCTCCCTTTCGCCGACGGCGTTCATGGCTTCCAACGCATGGTGCGCGATATTTCTCGCCAGCTCGGCAAGCGGGTGCGACTGGATATCCAGGGTCTGCATACTCAGGTCGACCGGGATATCCTGGAAAAACTCGAAGCCCCGCTCAATCACTTAATCCGTAATGCGCTCGATCACGGTATCGAGAGCCCGGCAGACCGAGCCGCGGCCGGGAAACCGGAACCGGCCGTGATCCGTCTGGAAGCCTTGCATAGCTCGGGTATGCTGTCGATCATTGTCGAAGACGACGGCCGGGGCATGGAACTGGATAAACTGCGCGACAAAATCGTGCGCAAAAAACTCGTCACACCGGATATGGCCCGCGATCTGAGCGAAGCCGAGCTGATGGATTTTATTTTTCTACCCGGTTTTTCCACCCGCGATGAAGTGTCCGAAATCTCCGGCCTGGGCGTCGGCCTGGATGTGGTTCACAGCGTGGTTCAGGAAATGCACGGTATTGTGCACGCCATCTCCAATCCCGGCCTTGGCATGCGTTTTCATCTGCAATTGCCCCTGACGCTGTCGGTGATGCGCAGTCTGATGGTGAAAATCGCCAGCTAGAATTATGCTTTTCCACTGGCTCAGATCAACCGTACGCTGAAACTGCATCGTGACGCTTTCCAGATACTGGAAGGCCGGCAGTATTTCACCCTGGGCAACCAACATATCGGCCTGGTGCCCGCCAACCAGGTCCTGAATCTGGCCGAACCTCCTCCGGAACAGGACACCGTACAGGTAGTCGTGCTGGCGGAACGTCTGGAACGTTATGGTTTTGTGGTCGATAGCTTCCTGGGTGAACGCAGTCTGGTGGTTCAGAAACTCGACCCCCGGCTGGGAAAGATTCAGGACATCAATGCCGCCGCCATTCTGGAAAACGGCGATCCCTGTCTGATTATCGATGTCGATGATTTATTGCGTTCGGCCGATCTGCTGGTCTCCGGCAGCCGCCCCGCCCGGGTAGAGGCGCATGAGGCACGCCGGCAACGACAGACCAAACGCGTGCTGGTGGTCGACGATTCCATCACCGTCCGCGAAGTGGAACGTAACATGCTGGTCAACCGCGGCTATGAAGTCGATGTCGCGGTCGACGGCATGGACGGCTGGAACGCCATCCGCACCGGGCATTATGACCTGGTGATCTCGGATATCGATATGCCGCGCATGAATGGTTTCGAGTTCGTGGAACACATCAAAAACGACCCTAACCTGCGCAGTACACCTGTAATGATTGTCTCCTACAAGGATCGCGAGGAGGACCGTAACCGGGGCCTGGAAGTGGGCGCCGACTATTACCTGACCAAGGGCAGTTTCCAGGACGAAACCCTGCTCGATGCCGTCACCGATCTGATCGGGGGAACCGATGTCTGACTGTTTTAAAGTAGCTGTGGTCAATGATTCTGTCATGGCACGGGAAAGTATGCGACAAGTCATCCAGAGCGATTCCCGATATACCGTGGCCTGGATGGCGGAAGACGGCGCCGAAGCGGTCAGGCAGGCAGAGTCCATGCCGGTGGATATTATCCTTATGGATCTGATCATGCCGGTCATGAACGGCATCGAGGCCACGCGGCACATCATGGCGCAAAGTCCCTGCGCGATTCTGGTGGTCACCGCCAGTGTCAACAATAATGCCGCCCAGGTATTCGAAGCCATGGGCGCCGGTGCACTGGATGCCATCAATACGCCGGTGCTAAGCCTGAAAAATGGCGCCGAGGGCCAGGCTGTGTTCCTGCAGAAGATTGCCACTGTCACCCGGCTCATCGATGTGACCCAACACAATAATGCGCGCGAAAACCTACCTCGATCAATTCAGTCTGTCGACCATCAGCAGGGTGATTGCCTGGTCTGTATTGGCGCTTCGACCGGCGGACCTTCCGCCCTGCGCGAACTGCTGTCCGACATTCCGGCGGACTTCCCGGCGCCAATCGTCATTATCCAGCATGTCGACGAAGAATTCGCCGCGAGTTTTGCCGACTGGCTGAACAGTGAAGTGGCCATCCCCGTGCGTCTCGCCCAGGAAGGCGACCGCCTGGTGCCGGGACGCGTCCTGATTGCCGGCCGCGGGCAACATCTGGTAATCGATAAACATCACCGTCTGCACTACACGCCGGAACCTGAATCCTATGCCTATCGCCCCTCGGTCAACGTGTTTTTCGAAAGCGTTGCCGAACACTGGCAAAAACGGGCCATCGGGGTGTTACTGACGGGCACGGGGCGGGACGGCGCGGCCGGTCTGCTGGCGCTGAAACAGGCTGGTTGTCATACCATTGCCCACGATCAGGCCACCAGCGCCATTTATGGCATGCCCAAGGCGGCCGCGGAATTGGATGCGGCCTCAACCGTGCTTCCATTGGCAGAGATTGGCACATCTCTTCTGGATAGAATACATAACTGCTGTAAAACAATCAGTTAGAACTTATTATAAGATTCAATTTATCGTAAACATGGCCGATAACAGGGCAAAACCATGAATAACAGCCAAGCTAAACAGGATTATTTTCGGGAGTAATATGGGCACCACACAGGACAGGGAGCACCAGGACACCAACGACGAGGCACAGACACCAAAAAAATGTGTGGTGCTACTGGTCGATGATCAGGCCATGGTGGCCGAGGGAATCCGCCGTATGCTGGAAGGTGAAACGGATATCGAATTTCATTATTGCGAGAACCCCAAAGAAGCCATGGAACGTGCTATCGCATTGAACGCCACCACCATCCTGCAGGATCTGGTCATGCCGGATATCGACGGTATGATGCTGGTGCGTTTCTACCGCTCCAACCCCAGTACCAAAGGGATCCCGGTCATCGTACTGTCCACCAAGGAAGATCCGGCCATCAAGAGCGAGGCTTTCAGCAATGGTGCCAACGACTACCTGGTCAAGTTGCCGGACAAAGTGGAACTGGTGGCGCGCATTCGCGCTCATTCTCAGAGTTATATCGCCCAGCAGGAACGCGATAAAGCTTATAAAACTCTACGTGAAACTCAGAAACAGCTGGAAAAAAGCAACCATAAGCTGGAGCAAAGCAACCGTGAACTGCACCGCCTGTCTTCACTCGACGGGCTGACCGGCATTGCCAATCGCCGGCAGTTTGACCATACCCTGGAAAACGAATGGCAGAGAGCCCTGCGCAACTGCTCCGAAATATCGCTGATCATGATCGATATCGACTATTTCAAATTGTACAACGACAGCCACGGCCATCAGGCCGGCGACGACTGCTTGCGAGCAGTGGCCCGGGCACTGGATGCCGTCACTTACCGCCCGACTGACCTGGTGGCCCGTTATGGCGGCGAGGAATTCGGCGTCATTCTTCCCGACACGGATGTGGATGGAGCCATAGAAGTGGCTCGTAAAATGGTCACCGCTGTGTGTAACCTCCGCATGCAGCACCCGGCTTCCAAGGTGGCCGATCACGTCATGCTGAGCTGCGGGGTGGCCACCATGGCACCACGTGGCCAGGGCAATGCCCATGAATTGCTGGCGGCCGCCGACAGCGCACTGTACCGGGCCAAGGAAAACGGCCGCAACCGCATCGAAACCCAGTCTCAATCAGACCAGGCCGCGCCTACCGCGTTCCACGCCTGAGCCGGTCCAGGTATCGCGTCCGGCCAACAATCCGGCTAAAATGCCTTATTCGATAAAAATCTCAGCCGGAGACCCGACCGTGACCTTTGTTGTCACCGAAAATTGTATCAAGTGCAAATACACCGATTGCGTTGAAGTCTGTCCCGTGGACTGTTTTCACGAAGGCCCCAATTTTCTGGTTATCGACCCGGAGGAATGCATCGACTGTACCCTGTGCGAACCGGAATGCCCGGCTGAGGCCATTTTCGCCGAAGACGATCTGCCGGAAGGCCAGGAAGCCTTTCTGGAACTGAATGCCGAACTGGCCGCCGCCTGGCCGGTCATTACCCAGCAACAGGAACCGCTGGCCGACGCCGAAGAATGGGATGGCAAACCGGACAAGCTGCAGTATCTGGAACGTTGATCGCCCGGTAACCGTTCCTCATGCCTGATTCGGACTCAGTCGTTTCCGGCCTGCGTCCGGTACCCTATCATCGCAGCCTGCTGGCCGCGGTCGCTGATACGCTGACTCAACCGGCTACCGCTTCCCCCTGGCAACTCAGCCGGCATGTCGTGCTGCTGCCCGATCCCGTGGCCGCCGCTGAATTCCGCCGGGAACTGCTCACCCGCAGTGGGCTTCCCGCGGTATTGGGACTTACCGTCACGACCTTGAAACAGAGGCTGATGTCCCGCAGCTACATTAAGGCGGTATTGTCCGAGCCGGCCGCCGAGCTGACCCTGGTGGAAGCCATTCGCTCGCACACCGCGCTGTTCGGGGAGGACGATCCCTGGCGTATCAGCACGGCCCTGAGGCAGCTGTTCGACGAGATAACCCTGCAACAGGTCACCGTTCCAGACTCTTTTTCCGCCTGGTCGGAACAGCTGCAACAGGCCTATGGCGCCGAGCTCGGGCCTTTGCAACGCGAGGCAGAGATGGTTTTCCAGCTATGGCGGGCCTGGCATCAACAACTGGCCGACAGTGGCCAGCAGGACCAGAGCAGCGCTTACCAGCAGGCTCTGCTGACCGATCAACCACCGGCTGACAGCCATTGCCTTCTGGTCGGCATACAGGACTTCTGCCGCGCCGAACAACGCTGGATCGAAGGGCAACTCCGATCCGGCTACCTGCAATGGTTTTATCACAGCTCAGAACAGAGTGGTCCGGCCACTCCGCTTGTCTCGGCGCTGCTGCCCGGCATCCGGCTTCCAGCAACGGCCGTCAGCAACCCGGCCGGAGAGTTTTTCGATACCCTGTTTCCCGGCGACGAAAGCGATTTCAGGTCCCGGGCCGAAGCCTTCAGGAGCCGTTATCCCCGCAGTCCCCTGGCCGACAATTATCAGTGTCTGGCCGCCGCCAGCCCGGAGCAGGAAGCACGCGCCATCGATATCCAGGTGCGTCAGTGGCTGATGGAAGGCCATGACCACATTGCTGTCGTTACCGAAGACCGGCGGCTGGCGCGGCGTGTGCGGGCACTGCTGGAAAGGGCCGGAATCGATCTTCAGGACAGCGGCGGCTGGGCGTTGTCCACGACCACGGCAGCCGGGATTCTGGAACGCTGGCTGGAATGTCTCGAAGAAGATTTCACCTGTCTCCCACTGCTGGACCTGTTGAAATCCCCCTGGCTGTTCCCCGATGTGGATCTCGAAGCCCGGCTCGCGGCCGTCTACCGGCTGGAACAGGATATCGTGCTAAAGGAAAAGATCACCCGCTCCCTGCCCCGCTACCTGCAGCAGATCGGCTTCCGCCTGCAGCGGCTCAACACCGAATCCACGCCGGATTACGACCAGCTGCAACAACTGCTGGACCGTCTCGCCCGGATTGCCATGCCACTGCAGGCGCAGCTGGACAAAACCGTGCCAGCCGGGCAGCGTCTGGCAGACCTGCGCGACAGTCTGCAGCAACTGGGCATCTGACATGGCTGGGAAAACGATGCCGCGGGACAACGGCTGATCGCGCAGTTCGACAGCCTGCTGGCGGCAACCGCCGTACAGGATCCCGCCCTGGACTGGACGGCGTTCCGGGCCTGGCTCGGGGGTAACCTCGAACGCACCACCTTTCGTCCGGCCCAGAGTGGAGGACCGGTCAGCCTGCTGAGTCTGGCACAGTGTCAGGGACAGCATTTTTCCGCGCTGATTCTGGCTGCCTGCGATCAACGCCACCTGCCGGGCAGGCCGGCGGCTTCGCCTTTTTTCAACGACCGGGTCCGTTACCAGCTCGGCCTTCCCACCTGGCAGGCACGTCATGCCTTACAGCTGTACCGTTTCCGGGACGTCTTGCAGGCCGCGCCCCGGGTACTGTTTACCTGGCACCACGAACAGCAGGGCGAACCGGTACTGGCCAGCCCCTGGCTGGAAGCACTGCTGACCCTGCATGAATGCTGTTATGGTGACCGCCTGGCAGCCGGACAACTGCAGCAACTACTGTCCGCCGACTGTGAAGTCCATCCGGCGCTGCCGTTGCCACTGCCCGCCATCGTGCATCCGCCCCGCCCGGTGATTCCGGCCACGCTGAAGCCGGGCCGTCTGTCTCCCAGCGGCCACCAGCGCATGATCGACTTCCCTACCAGTATTTCGCCGCAGAAGTGCTGCGCCTGCGCGCACCCGAGCCGGTCCGGGAGGCGCTGGAAAAATCCGATTACGGCGAACGGGTTCATCGCTGCCTGGAAGCCTTCCACAGCCCCGTCGCAGGGCTGCCCGGCCCCTTCAGGGCCGGGCTGACCGAGGCCAACCGCCGCCCCGCAATAGCGCTGCTGGAACAGATTTCCCGCCGGGTGTTCGCCCGCGATCTGGAAGACAATTTCCAGCATCGCGGCTGGCTGCAACGCTGGCTGGAACAGATTCCGGCCTATATCGACGGGTAGATCGCCCGTCAGCGCCAATGGCGGGTACAAGCCACCGAGCTGCACCTGCAACAAACGTTGACCGACCGACTGACCCTCAGTGGCCGCATTGATCGCCTGGATCAGGCCGGCGGAGAACGGGCCGTCATCGATTATAAAACCGGCGCCTCGGCCAGCATCGATGCCGTGGAACACGGAGAAGCCGTGCAATTGCCTTTTTATGTCCTGCTGCTCGATGCAGGAATCACCGAAGCGGCTTATCTCAAGCTGGACGGCAGTGGCAAACTGGATGGCGCGCGGCTCTCAGGAGACACCCTGCAAGCACTGGTCAAGGCCACCCGGGACCGCCTGCTGAAAATTGATGACGCCCTGTTGAATCAGGCCCCATTACCGGCCTGGGGGGATGTCGAGGTATGCCGCTGGTGCGATATGGAGGGTCTTTGCCGTCGGGGAGCCTGGGATGTCTGACGACAGTCTGCGCGCCGTCGAGCCGGGCACCAACATCACGGTCCAGGCCTCGGCCGGAACCGGCAAGACCTGGCTGCTGGTCTCGCGCCTGCTGCGCCTGTTGCTGGGGGGCGCGGAACCGGGCGGCATTCTGGCGGTGACTTTCACCCGCAAAGCGGCGGCCGAAATGCAACAGCGTCTGACCGAACGCCTGGCCGAACTGGCCGTGTGTGACAACAACACGCTGGATACCCGGTTGGCGCAAATGGGGTTGCCGGCCGATGCGCACAACCGCCGCCGGGCGCGCCGGCTCTACGACACCCTGATGTTCGGAGCCGTGATTCCCCGCACCACCACCTTTCACGCCTTCTGTCAGGAGATATTGGAACGGTTTCCGATCGAGGCGGAAGTTCCACCCGGCTTCGAACTGCTGGAAAACGAGGCGCCGCTGCGAGACATGGCCTGGGCCAGCCTGCATGCCGAAGCCACCGCGCAACCGGACTCGGCCGTGGCCCAGGCCCTGGAAGCGCTGTACACGCAATGTCACAGCCTGCACAACACCCTTCTGGCTGTAAACCGTTTCCTGGCCCAGCGCATCGACTGGTGGGCCTTCACCCGCGGCAAAGATCACCCGGCCCGCTGGGCGGCAGCGGTGCTCAAACAACAACTCGACATCGAGCCTGATCAGGACCCGCTGGCTGATTTTTTTCAAGCCCGGCAACAGCAGGCCATTGCCGAATTTTCCGATCTGTTGGGCAAGCACCCGACCCGGACCAACCAGCGCCATCTGTCCGAACTGGAAACAGCACGGGATGAAACCCGTCAGCTGCCGGAACGGCACGCTGCATTGCGTCAGGTATTTCTGACGCAGGACGGAGAACGCCGCAAACGGGACATCAGCAAGACCCTGATCAGCAAGCTGGGCCCGCACGGCGCCGAACGCCTGATCGAACTGCATGCGCAATTCTGTGCCGATCTGGAAACACTCCGGGAGCGGCTCAACCGGCTGAAGCTCTATCAACTGAACCGGCACTGGTATCTGGCCGGGGAGGCCTTGCTCGGACATTTCCAGCGCATCAAACAGGAACAACGTCTGCTCGATTTCACCGACCTGGAATGGCGCAGTTACCGGTTGCTCAACCAGAGCGAGCTGGCGCACTGGATACAATACAAGCTGGACCAACGCATCGATCATCTGCTGGTGGATGAGTTTCAGGACACCAACCCCACCCAATGGCGCTTGTTGCTGCCGCTGCTGGAAGAACTGAGCGCCGGCCTCCCGGAGCGGCCGCGCAGTGTATTTCTGGTCGGCGACAGTAAACAGTCGATCTATCGTTTCCGCCGCGCCGATGCCCGGCTGTTCGGTCACGCAGCCGTCTGGCTGCAGGAACGGCTTCAGGCCGAACAGATCAGCATGGACCACTCACGTCGTTCCAGTCAGGCCGTGATCGACTGCGTCAACCAGGTATTCCAGCATCCGCAACTGCAACAACTGATTCCCGATTTCCCCCCCCATGCCACCTACCATACCGATCTGTGGGGAGAGGTCTGTCTGCTGCCACTGGTCTCGGCTCCACCCGGCCCGGCTGAGGATAAGCCCGATGATTCCTTACGCAACCCGCTACAGGAGCCACGCCGGCAGGATCAAGATTCACGCTTTTATCTGGAAGGCCGGCAGCTCGCCGAACAGATCCGGTGCCTGATCGCCCGGCCCACGTTGATCGGCGCCGGCGCCGATGCCCGGCCGCTGAGCTACGGGGATATTCTCCTTCTGCTGCGCAACCGCACGCACGCCGCGCATTATGAACGTGCTTTACGTGAAGCCGGCATCCCTTATCTGGGAACGGCCCGCGGCACATTGCTGCAAAGCCTGGAGGCGCGCGATCTGGAAGCCTTGCTCGACACGCTGATCACCCCTTTCAACAATCTGTCTCTGGCTCAGGTGCTGCGCTGCCCGCTGTTTGCCTGCTCAGATGATGCTCTCATGCTGCTGGCCTCCGGCACCGGCGGCGACTGGATGGAACGGCTGCAGCGGCTGGCTCCGACCCTGAGCGTGACACACCCCCTGTATCAGGCCGGTCGCCTGCTCGGTGAATGGCGTCAGTGGGCCCGGCTGCTACCGGTTCATGACCTGCTCGACCGTATTTATTTCGAGGGTGATCTGCTGCGCCGTTATCTGGCCGCCACGCCACCCAATCTGCGGCCCCGGGTCCAGGCCAATCTGCTGCGTTTTCTGGAACTGGCGCTGGAAATCGACAGCGGCCGGTATCCCAGCCTGACGCGCTTTCTCAATCACCTGCGCTCCCTGCGCGAACAGCAACAGGACGCACCGGATGACGGCACCCCGGAGCAAACCGGAGACCGGGTCACCATCATGACCATCCATGGTGCCAAGGGCCTGGAAGCCCCGGTGGTCATGGTGGCGGACAGCACCACACTGCCCACCGACAAATCCAGCTGGTCACCGCTGGTCGACTGGCCGGCGCAACGCGACCGGCCGGACTATTTTGTCCTCCTGCCCGACAGTTCGCAGCGGGATTCGCTCAGTCAGGCCCGCAAAAGCGGCCAGGATCTGGCGGCGGCGCGCGAAGACGCGAACCTGCTCTATGTCGCCCTGACCCGTGCCCGGCAGGTGTTGATCATCAGCGGCTCCGAACCGGTCCGGAGCAAGCATCTGGGCTGGTATGGCCTGATCCGGGAGGCGTTGACGGAGGACTGCCACAGCACGGGGCACAGGCCGGCCGCGGCGGCACCGACCGGGATTCCACCCGCGCCGCCCGCTGAACCGCACCCGGCTCTCAACCAGCCGCTCAAAATACCGTATCGGCTGCGCCGGATAGCGCCCAGCCGGCAACTCGACCCGGTCGAGCCGGAGCACCCGCAGGATCCCGATGCCTGCACCCGCGGCATCGTCATTCACCGTTTTCTGGAACTACTGGCCACACCGGATCCGGTTCCGCTGGCCGTAGCGCGGACGCGCGTCGCTCTGGAAACCGGACTCGGTCCGGAAGATGCACAACTCGGGCTGTGGTGCCAGGAAGCAGTGCGTAACCTTGAAGATCCCAAACTCGCCCCCATTTTTTCCGACACCGGGGACCACCAGAGTTTCAAGGAGGTGCCGCTCAGTTATTTGCAAGGCGACACCCTGATCGACGGCGTGATCGACCGGCTGCTGGTCGGGCGGGAAACCCTTACCCTGGTGGATTTCAAGACCTCGCCGGTGGACTCGCCGGCGGAAGCGGAACGACGTGCCGGGCACTATCGTGCCCAGCTGAAGCTGTACGCGGACGGGGTTCAGCGCCTGTGGCCCGACCACAGCCTGCAACTGTATCTGTTATTTACTGCCGGCCCGTACCTGGTGCCGGTAACGGTGTAGAATCTCACCCAAGTTCACAAAGGAAATCGGTTATGGCGGATAGCCCCTATATTATCCACGTCACCCTGGACAACTTCGAAAACGACGTGGTCAGAAAATCCCTGGAAGTTCCGGTGCTGGTCGATTTCTGGGCCGAATGGTGTGGCCCCTGCAAAATGCTGATGCCCATCCTGCAGAATCTGGTCGAGGAGTTTCAGGGCGGTTTCATCCTCGCCAAGGTCAATACCGAGGAGCAACAGGAACTGGCCGGGCATTTCGGCATCCGCAGCATTCCCACTCTGAAGCTGGTTCATCAGGGCCAAATCGTGGAGGAACTGGCCGGCGCCCAGCCGGAATCCGTATTGCGGGAAATGATCGGGCGTTATCTGTCCCGCCCTTCCGATGGCTTGCGCGAACAGGCGTTGGCCAAGGCGGAAAGCGATCCGGAAGAAGCCCTGGCACTGCTGCAGATGGCGGCCGCCGAAGATCCGGACAATACCCGCATCCCGCTGGACCATGCCCGCATCGCCCTGCAGCTCGGCCGTTTTGATGAAGCGGAACAAACCCTGAAGGCGCTGCCGGTCAACGTGCAACAGGATGATGACGTCAAACAGTTGCTGGCGAAGATCGATTTTGCCCGGAAAACCTCGGCGGAGGACGATATCGACACCTTAATGGCAAACGTGGAAAAAAATCCCGACGATCTTTCCGCCCGGGAGCAGCTGGCCAACCTGCTGGCTGCTGGCGGCAACGCCGAAGCCGCCATGGAACAGTTTTTCGAGATTCTCAAACGCGACCGGGCATTCCACGACGAGGCGGGCAAAAAAGGCCTGCTGCAGTTGTTCGAAATGCTGGGCAACGAGGGCGAACTGGTCAACCGCTACCGGCGCCGGATGTTCAGTTACCTTTATTAGAATGGTTCTTGATACAGGTCAATAGGCGTGTCTGATTAATCATAATAGGATGGTTGTATCTTAAGTACTTATAGCCGGTACCCCCATGTCAAAAGATGCCAAATTCTCCATGCCCAGTCCTTCTGAGGAACGTGAAGATCAGGTTTTAGCCGTTTCTTCGGTGGTGGACAAACTGCCCAAGCAAAAAATCTTCTCCGATGCCAATTATCCTTACCAGGAAAAGATGAACCGGCGTGAATATGAAACCCTGAAGACCGACCTGCAGATCGAGCTGTTGAAAATGCAGGGCTGGGTCAAGGAAACCGGTCAGCGCATCGTTATCCTGTTCGAGGGCCGGGATGCCGCCGGCAAGGGCGGCACCATCAAACGCATGATGGAACACATGAACCCGCGTGGCGCGCGGGTGGTGGCGCTGGAAAAGCCCAGTAATGAAGAACAGGGGCAATGGTATTTTCAACGTTATGTCAAACACCTGCCCAGCAAGGGTGAAATCGCGCTGTTCGACCGTTCCTGGTACAACCGCGCCGGGGTTGAACGGGTCATGAAATTCTGTCAGTCCGGGGAATACCTGGAATTCATGCGCCAGGCGCCGGAACTGGAACGCATGCTGGTACGCAGCGGCATCTCCCTGTTCAAACTCTGGTTCTCGGTAAGCCGCAACGAACAGTTCCGCCGCTTCCAGCAGCGCCGCCATGATCCCCTGAAACAGTGGAAACTGAGTCCGGTCGATCTGGCGTCACTGGATAAATGGAATGACTATACCGAAGCCAAGGAAGCCATGTTTTTCTATACCGACACGGCCGATGCGCCCTGGACGGTGATCAAATCGGATTGTAAGAAGCGCGCGCGAATCAACGCCATGCGTTTCGTGCTGAACAATCTCGACTATCCCAACAAAGATCCGAAGGTCGCCATTCCGCCCGATCCGCTGATCGTCGGTTCAGCGGCCCATATTTATGAGAAAGGCGAACACCTGCTTCGCGACGCCCCTTTTGACGATAAGGAGAAATAACATGCTCCGCACGCAGCATGCCGAGGAAATCACCCAACGCTTCCGGGAAATGGTCGAGCAATCCGGTGATATTCTTTCACCCAACCACTATGACGAATTGTCGCTGCTGATCAAGGCCGGCATCGACACCGCGCTGGTGGACTATATAGAACGCATGGCGGAAAAACTGGAAGCCCTGGCTGCCGACGTTCGCAAAGGCGCGGAATTCTTCGACTGATCTTTCCGGTTGTGCCGGTCACCGCCCGAGCGATGGCCGGCGGCGGAATAATATAATTCCCGCGTTTATCCCTCTTTCATCTTCCCGCATAGGTTTTATTTCTCCGCTCCCCAGCAATCCCTGTCAACCGTTTTCCTCCCGCCGCGTTAAACCTACTGAAGGTCTATCAACAAACGCTATCGGGAGACTCTGATGCTTAACACCAAGACACTGATTTTTCTACTCGGCTCATCGGTATTTTCCATCCAGGCCCTGGCCGATGCCGGCGATAAAATTGATGCCCACCTGGACCGGAAAGGGGACCGGATCGAACATCACCTGGACAAAAAAGGCGATATCATTGAACACCGGCTGGACCACAAGGCACACTGGGCCAAACGGCATGGCTATGACAAGCTGGCATATCAGCTCAATAAAAAAGGGAACATCATTGACCGCCGACTCGACCATAAAGGAGAGCGTATTGAACACCGGCTGGACCGGAAAGGAGACCGCCTGGAAGGGCGTTTCGATAACCGGCACCCGTGACCCACTCGACCGCGCTGGCGGGTATGCATCGATACCATGCCCAACCGTCCAGACCCAGCACGGAGACGGTCGGCGTGAGCGATGACCGGTTGGATGAATTTTTCGCGGCTCAGGAACAGCGTGCCTATCTGCGGGCAAAAATCGCCACCCGGGGTCTGCATGCCGACAGTCTGGATATCGTGCAGGACGCCATGCTCGGTTTCGTGAATAAGCGCTATGAGTGTAAACCCCGGGAGCAATGGGCGTCCCTGTTCCAGCGTATTGTGCAGAACAAAATCATGGACTGGCATCGCCGGCAGAAAGTCCGTAACGGCCTGCTGTTGTTCCGCACTGAGGACCAGCCCGATCCGGTCGATTCACACGCCGACCCGCGCCCGGATTCGGAACAGGCAACCCGCACCGATCAGGCCAACCAGGCGCTGATCCGGGCGCTGGAACAACTCCCGCCACGCCAGCAGCAGGTATTTCTGCTGCGCGCCTGGGAGGAGCTGGATACCCGCGAGACGGCCGCCGCCATGGACATCAGTGAAGGCAGCGTCAAAACGCATTATGCCCGCGCCCTGCACCGCTTAAGAGAGAAACTGGGAGAACACTGGCCATGAAACAACCACCGCCACCCGAGCAATCATTCATTCAGGCCGTCAAGTCCGCCCTGGATCGGGAACAGGCTTCGCTGGATGGGGATAGCCGGCGGCAATTGCTGACAGCCCGCAGGCAGGCTCTGGCCGGCCGGCGGACACACCGCTACCGGCAGCCTGCCGGACTGCTGGGCCTGGCCCTGGCCGCTGGCCTGGCGGCGGTGGTGTTGCTGCCTCGCGCACCGCTGGCACCGCAGTCCAACTTTCCCCTGAGCGAAGACATCAGCCTGAACGACCTGGAACTGCTCGGTCAACTGGATGATTTTGACAATGAATTTGAATTCTACTACTGGACCGATAATGAACTGGCTGAGGGTTAGTCCACTGATTTTGGCTCTGGGCCTGGTGGCAGCAGGCCGGGCCGATGACACACAGGATCTGGATTTCTATCTGTTCCTGAGTCAGTTCACGGATGAGAACGGCGACTGGAATGCACCGGAAATCACCGATGAAGCAAGCCCTGACGAAACAGCCGGCCGGCAATTCGAGGCGGATGACGATGAATAAACGACGACTATTACTCTGCAGTGTACTGCTGGCCCTGCCCGGCATGACCATGGCCATCGGCTGGAATGACCTGTCCGCCGATGAACAACAGACGCTCAAACCTTTCGAGCAACGCTGGGAGAAGCTGAACGAGGATCAGCAGCGGCGTCTCGAACAAGGCGTTCAACGCTGGAACAAGATGTCGCCGGAACAGAAACAGGCGATGAAAAAGCGCTTTCAGCGCTGGAAAAACATGACCCCGGAGCAACGCGAACGTTTCCGCCAGCGCCTGGAAAAATTCCGGCGGTTGTCTCCCGCGGAACAGCGGCGGATCAAAGAGCGGATCAAAAAATTCCGCAGCCTGCCGGCAGACAAACGCGAGGCGCTGAAACAGCGCTGGCAGCATATGAGCCCGGAGCAACGTCAGCAGATCCGGGAGAAAATGCGCCGCCACGACCGTTTTCCGGAGGGGACGGGAAGGCGCCCCGAAGGCCAGACTCCGCGTGCGGGCCAAGCGCCTCACGCGCCCCGCCGGAATTCTGAGCCGGGATCAGGCCCCGGCCGGGAATAGCTTCAGCGCGGCAGCGCCATCTTGCCGTCCAGCATGGCTTCCAGCTTGTCCGGGGGGACGTAGCCGGGAATAATCCGGCCATCTTCCAGGACGATGGCCGGGGTACCCTTGAGACCGAGTTCCCGGACCAGTTGCAGGTGTTTATCGATCGGATCATCGCAACTCTTGGATTCGATTGGTTTGTTATTTTTGCTGTCGGTCAGCGCCTGGCGCTGGTCGGCGGCACACCAGACATTTTTGGCTTTGAAATAAGACGGGGTGTTGGGTCCGGAACGCGGAAAAAACACATAGCGGACGGTAATACCGCGTTCGTTCATTTCTTTCATATGGCTGTGCAATTTCCGGTAATACCCGCAGTCGATATCGGTGAATACCGTGATTTTGTGTTTTTCCTGCTGGGCGGGATAAATGATCATGTTCTGTTCACCCAGCTTGTCCAGCGCCGCCTTGGTCAGACTGGCCTGACGCTCGGAGGTGAGATTGGTCATGTTGTGTATATCGAGCAGATTACCCTGTAACAGATAACGGCCATCCGCCGACACATAGAAAAGACGCGGTCCATAGCTGACTTCATATAACCCTTTGATCGGAGTTTCAGCAATCGTATCCGGCGCCTGGTCTGGGATTACCGCTTTCAGCGCGCGGGTGATCGTGGCGTCGGTATCCGCCAGCGCATTACCTGCCAGACCAAAGGAAAAGGCTAAAATCAATGGGTTAAACAAGCGCATGATGAATTTTCTCTGTATGGAATGAATGACGGGCATCATAAAGGGCACCGGGTTTCAATGATAGACCCGGCATATCTCAGAAAGTTTACAAAACGCCGGCTCAGGCCCGCGGGTGGTGTGCTGCATGCAGATCTTTGAGTCGCTGCCTGGCCACATGGGTATAGATCTGGGTGGTGGACAGGTCACTGTGGCCCAGCAGTAACTGCACGACGCGCAGATCCGCGCCGTGATTGAGCAGATGCGTGGCAAAGGCATGCCGCAGCGTATGGGGCGACAAACTACGGCGGATACCGGCCTGGGCGGCATAACGCTTGATCCGGTGCCAGAAAGTCTGGCGGGTGATGGGCCGTCCGCCCTGCCCCGGAAACAGCGCATCACCGCCATGTCCCCGGAGTAAATCCGGGCGGGCCTGGCGCAGATAATTCTCCACCCAGCCGAGCGCCTCATCCCCCAGGGGCACCAGGCGCTCTTTGTCACCCTTGCCGATGATCCGCACCAGACCGCGCTGCCGATTCAGTTGCTGCACTTCCAGCCCGACCAGTTCGCTGACCCGCAGACCCGCCGCATAGAGAATTTCCAGCATGCAGCGATCGCGCAGCCCGATGACCCGGGTGACATCGGGCGCTAACAGCAGCGCCTCCACCTCCTGCTCACTCAGGGTGCCGGGCAGCGGTCGGCCCAGGCGCGGAGAATCCAGGGCTACGGTCGGATCATACGGCATACGGCGTTCACGCAGCTGATAGCGGTAAAAACGCCGCAAAGACGATAACAAGCGGGCGTCGGAACGGGCGCTGCAACCCTGGACATGCCGCTCGGCCAGATAGCGGGAAATATCCTGCGACTGAACCTGAAACAATGTCCGCGCCTGTGCATCCAGCCAGACGGCGAAATGCTGCAGATCATTACGATAAGCCGCCAGGGTATTCTCACTGAGTCCGGATTCCAGCCACAGCGCATCGAGAAACAGCTCTACCGGATCCGCATCAGCCATGCCAGACGCTACGCCCGCTACCGGGTGTTGCCGCAAACTGTTTATCCGGCCGGCTCACGGCACCAGTTCGATCACGCCATTCATACTCACCACCAAGTCGCTTTCCCCGGCCTCGAAAGCCGGTGCCCGGGTCTCGGCCAGCATGGCACCCAGCAGGCGTTGCCGGGGAACCGGTGGGCCGGAGGTGGTAACATTCACCGAAACCAGTTCATAACGCTGGGCGGCAAACTGCCGGGTCAATTGCTCGGCCCGGGCCTGAAACCGTTGCGCCGTTTTGGCTATCAACGCCTGTTCCAGTTTCTGACGCTTTTCCGGAGAGACAAAAAAGCGGCTGGATTTCACCTGTAGCTGCTGTTGCAGTTTTCCGGTCAGCTCACTCAGGCGGGTCACATCATCACTTTCGATCCGTAGCACCTGATAACCGCGCCAGCGTTGGGGCCTTCCCTTTTCATAGACCGGCGAGATCGAGTACTCGCCGGTTGAGACCTGCACCCCGTCGAGCGGTCGGGTCTGTTGCAAGGCCCACTGCATGCGCTGATTGATGTTGCCGGCCACGGCGGTGGCCGTGGCTTCATCCGCCTCCGCCATCAGCGTGATCGCCATCCGGTCATTGGCCACCGCTTCCTGCACCTGAACCTGAAAACTGATGCGATGGTAGATCGGCTCATCGGCGGCGTGACTGCTCATACCCACCAGCCACAAAGCCGTGGCGGCGATCCACAGGGTTATGCACTTCATCCGGTCTCCCTCGTCGGTCTGGCATGATGCGCCTATGATAGGATGTCCCGGTATGACGGGCCACATTTTTCCATGACCGCAGTTCCCGATAAGCCGCGCCGACGCCAGTTCGCGGGCCTGATCCTGGCCGGTGGCCGGGGGTCTCGCCTGCAGGGCCGGGACAAGGGTCTGGTGCTGTTCCAGGGCCGGGCCTTGATCGAGTATCCGCTCGCCGCACTGAGCCCAGTGACGACGGAAATCTATATCAATGCCAACCGCAATCAAGCAACCTATCGCCGTTATGGCCGGCCGGTGATCAGTGACGCGGAGCCGGATTATGCCGGTCCCCTGGCGGGGATTCTGGCCGGGCTGAGCGCCACCCAAGCGCCGTTATTGGTGTGTCCCTGTGACTGTCCCGGCGTGACGACCGAGCTGTTCCGGCGCCTGGCGGAAGCGCTGCAGCCCCCCTGTGTCGCCGCCATCGCTCACGATGGCCGGCGGCAGCAACCGGCCTTCCTGGCCCTGGACCCGGACACCCGCGTCAACCTGCAGGCTTTTCTGTCACAGGGACAGCGCCGCTTGCAGGACTGGCTCGGCACGCTGCCACATACGCCGGTGGATGGCAGCGATCACCCCGAGTGGTTCAGCAATATCAATTCACCGGCGGATCTGGCTGCCCTGGATTGAGTAACCCCGTATAATTCACGGGCTACCGGCTTTTCACAAAGGATCCGTTCATTATGTCAACCGACCCCTGCGCCACCGATCAGCAACCCCTGCTCTCCGTCGAAGACGCCCGCGCACGGATTCTGGACAGCGTCCTGCCCATTACCGGCTCGGAGCAACTCTTTGTCCGCCAGGCACTGAACCGGGTACTGGCTGAAGCGGTTATTTCCCCGCTCAACGTGCCCGCTTTCGACAACTCGGCCATGGACGGTTATGCCCTTAACAGTCAGGATCTGCCGTCAGATGGAGAAACCGAACTGAAAGTCGCCGGCAGGGCCATGGCCGGAATCCCCTACCAGGGCCGAGTCCGGCCCGGCGAAGCGGTGCGGATCATGACCGGTGCTCCGCTTCCCGAGGGCGCTGACACCGTGCTGATGCAGGAACATGTCGAAGTTCGCGGAGACAGGATTCTCATCGGCAGCGGCCAGCAGGCCGGCAGCAACATCCGCCGGGCCGGGTAAGACATGGCCACCGGACAAACCGTGTTGTCGCCCGGTCGCCGGCTGACCCCGGCCGATCTGGGGCTTATCGCCTCCCTGGGCCTTGCCGAAGTACGGGTCAAACGCCGTGTACGCGCCGCTTTTTTTTCCACCGGCGATGAACTGGCCAGCCTGGGACAGCCCCTGGGTGACGGCCGGATTTATGACAGCAACCGCTACACCCTGCACGGCATGCTGACGCGCCTGGACCTGGATATCATCGACATGGGGGTTATTGCGGATGACAGGGAAGCCATCCGCCAGGCATTTGCCGAGGCGATGCAGATTGCCGACGTGATTTTCACCTCCGGCGGCGTCTCGGTCGGCGAGGCGGATTTTATCAAAGAAACACTGGAAGCCATGGGTGAGGTCAATTTCTGGCGGATCAAAATGAAACCCGGCAAGCCCCTGGCCTATGGCCGACTGGGCCAGGCGGTGTTTTTCGGACTGCCGGGCAACCCGGTATCGGTGATGGCCACTTTTTATCAATTTGCTCGGCCCGCCCTGTTCAAGCTGATGGGCGCTGAAATTCCGCTACCGCTGCTGTTACGCCTCCCTTCAGCCGGGACGATCCGCAAGTCTCCGGGGCGTCTGGAATACCAGCGCGGTATCATGAGCCGCGACACGGCAGGCGACTGGCAGGTCCAGTCCACGGGTCGCCAGGGTTCCCATGTCCTGACCTCGATGAGCCGGGCCAACTGTCTGATCATCCTGCCGGACGAGTGTGCCGGCGTGGCCGCCGGGGAACTGGTGACGGTGCAGCCGTTCCAGGATCTGATCTGAGCACGACCCGTGGCGGGGACCTAGCCCTTGTCCTTCTCCTGCGCGGCGATGTCCTTGCGCACCTGATCCATATCGAGTTCCTTGGCCTTGCCGATCAATTCATTAAAGGCACTGGCCGGCAGCATGCCGGGCTGGGAAAATATAATAATCTGGTCACGGAACATCATCAGAGTGGGGATGGAGCGAATCTGAAAATGCGCGGCCAGTTCCTGTTGCTCCTCGGTATTGACTTTGGCAAACACGATATCGTCGTGCTGGTTCGAGGCTTCCTCGAAAATGGGCGCAAAATTTTTGCACGGCCCGCACCATTCAGCCCAGAAATCTATAATCACAAAAGGATTCCCGGTGATGGTTTGTTCAAAATTGTCCTTGGTGAGTTCTACGGTGGCCACTGAGCGGTCTCCTGGCAGGGAATAAATAACACAGCGGGTACTTTACGCAAGATAGGGGGAAATTTACAGCGGAAAGGCCGGCTGTCAGTCTGCGCCAGACTGATCTGCGTCATCTTCAACAGAATTAATCTGGTAACTCAGGTCCATCTCGATGCGATCCCGTCCCAGGCGCTTGGCACGATACAACGCCTTGTCGACCCGCTCAATGAAAGCCGAAGAGGTTTCCCCCGGTTTGTACAAGGCCAGGCCGGCCGAAAAGGTCGGTACCGGCAACGTCTGGTCATAAAATTCCCATTTCGACTCATAACAACGTTGCCGCACCTTGTGCAACGCGCGGGATGAGCCTTCCATATCGGTGTTGGGCAGCAGTACGGCAAATTCCTCACCACCATACCGGGCCACCAGATCATGATGGCGGAACACGGACAGGATGTGTTGCGCATAGACCCGCAGCACTTCATCACCCGCCGCATGGCCATACTCGTCATTGATGGCTTTGAAGTGGTCGAGGTCGATCAGCGCGATGGACAAGGGAAACCCGTAGCGCTGGACGCGTGCCACTTCATCTTCCAGACGCCGCAAAAACGCCCGCCGGTTGGACAGGCCCGTGAGCTCATCGGTAAGACTCAGCAGACGCACCCGGGTCAGTTCATCACTCAGTTGGCGGCTGTCGGATTCCAGGGTCTGCAGATGCTGGTAAGTCTGATCCAGCTTTCCGGCCAGATCCTGATGCCCGGCCCGCAGTCGTTCGATCTCCCGCACCAGGGTTCCCCTGAGATCATCAAGCTGTTGCGTGTCAGCTGTTTTGAGCTCCTGATGAACGACTTCCAGCAGCACCCCGAACTCCTGATTCTGACTGATCGTATCCAGAACCTGACTGGCCAGACCGGCCTGCAGATCCCGGATGTGGTTCTGCATTACGCCCTGCTCTACATCGCCGCCGGAGGCTTCGGTAAAGTCCGGAAGCGGTTCGGCTTCATCGCGCAGAATCCGGGCCGGCGTGGTTACCGGCCGCTGAGTGAAGTTCCCGGCCTCGGGTTCACCCGCGGCCGGACCCTGGGGACTAGCGGGCGTCGCGTCACTGATACCAAAGGCTTCGTACAAAGTAGCCAGCGCCTCATCCAGCACGCCAACCAGCTGCTGATCGCGCTGCAGAATATTGACCGCCTGCTGATCGACATAATGCTGCAGAGCGGACAATTCGGCCAGATCCAGGGGCGGGCGCAAGCGGGCCTGCAGCAGCCGTAAGTGCAGTAAGGAAGAAGAATTCGCCGGCAAATGTCGGGCACAGGCATCCAGCAGGGAAAGCGTGATCCCGGCATACACTTGTTCGAGATTTGACTGCGCCGCCACCAGCTGACTCAGCACGCGCTCGACCTGCTGATAAATCACTGTTCCGGCTTCGGTTTTGGTCAAAGCCTCCAACAGATAGAGTATGCGTCGTGCTGATCCAGCCGCAATCGATGCTTTGTCGGTTGCTTCGGCCATTAACTCTGTCGTCTCCCGCACACCACCATCCTTAGTGTACAGGACCAGGGCCTGTGATCCCGGGCTGCCATGCCACAGTGGTCTGGCAAAACCCGTCTGGGTTATTGTCACCCTCTGTCAGCGGTGTGCGTATCCGCCGACCCCCAATGGTTGCTTGTTCCCAATCTGCAGGAGATTGGACTGTTTCTACAGTAACCCTGTTGTCGGTTGCGGACAATGTCTGTAAAGAATACTTGACAGCTATTCAACAATACAAAAATCGTATCAATACGCCAGATCTTTGCGTCATTAACCAGGAAAGTTTTTTGTTATAAAGATAGTTTTCTTTTATTTACAATTGTTTATTTTTAATTATTTATATTCATATAAATATAGATAATCTGAATGGAATAACCCTTGTAAGTATATTCTTACGAAAAAATAAGCCATGACTGATTGATATGCATCATAATGGTGCAAATAGAGCGGCAATAAGTGCCGTCTTTTTGGCGGGTTAACCCTTGACGACAAGACAGTCAGGCATCCACCGCAAGTTGCCGGGCCATCGATTCGAGCATATCCGCCCCGTCCAACAGCTGCTCCAACGACGCCTCCACAGATGCCTCGGTCAGACCCAACAACTGCAGTGTTTGGGCGGGGATATCCGGGGTCGGCGCATCTCCAATGCCATGCCGTTTCAATAAGTGATTGGCGAGCAGTATCAACTGAGGATACACGGCATGTTCGCCCTGGTAGTCGGGATGATGGTGTTCGCGAATCGTGACGATCAGCTCTTCCGGCATGCCCCAGGATTGCATCAACCAAGCGCCGATCTGGGCATGCCCCATATCCAGCAACTCCTGAGCCTGGCCCATGCCAAGCACGCATTTTTCCAGCGAAGTGATCGGCGTGTTCGGATTGGCGGCGGCCAGCTTGTTGAGGAGTTTGAATTCAGGGGGGAACAGGTGCCCGAGCAGCAGGAAACCAAAATTGTGTAACAGCCCAGCGAGATAAGCCATACCGGGTTCCGGACGAATCTCGGCGGGTAACCGTTTAACCACCGATTGGACAAAGCTGGCGGTAAACACGGCATGCCGCCAGAAGGCTTCCAGTCCAAGCGGGCCGGCACAGGGATTTCGAAAGGTTTTCGACGTCGACAGACCCAGCGCCATGTTCATCACCAGATCGAAACCCAACACCCGGGTTATCGCATCGTGCAGGGATTCAATACGGCCGCTATAACCATAATAGGGCGACGTGGCATAGCGAATCACCTGCGCCGCCAGGCTGGGATCAAGTTCGACAATCGCGACCAGGTCGGCGCTGGAAGCATCCGGGTCAGCCCGCAAGGCCAGGATACGACGCGCCATATCCGGCATCGGCGGCAATTCATAGATTTGTTCTATACGCCGCTGGATCTCGCCCGCCAGGGAAGACCGCCCGCTCGGTTCTACTCCCATCTGCTATTCTTCCACTCGACTCGAACTCACAGTGTGCGCCAAGGTGCTTACACGATCAAGCGCTTAGCTCATATAGTGCCAGCACCCGGGCAATCGTCTGCAGCCAGGGTCTGATTCGCCATCAATTCAATTGGACCCGCTGCCCCCAGGGGACGGATTGTTTTCCCTTGACCAGCCACAGCACCGGATAATGAGGTTCAGATTTCGGAAATTCGCCCTCGGCGTCGGTGAAATACACCAGCAGATCCGGTGCCCGGTCGCGGCGGTCGGCCCAGTCGAACACCGGTGTGAAGCGGGTTCCGCCGCCCCCCTTGAACTCCCGCGGCAAGACAAATTCCTCCCAGGGCTCGAACTCCCAGGGACCATCCCCGGCCAGTTGCGCATCACAGGCCAGCAGAGTCACCCGTGCCCGCACCTGTCCCTTGATAGCATCGATCTCGGAGACGAATTCGGCCATCTCCTCGGGCTGTATCGATCCGCTGGTATCGAGCGCCACCACCACCTCGATCTGCGAAGTGCGCAGACTCGGCAGGATGGCGTCCCCCTCGCGGCGCGAGGGCCGGCTGTAGTTATAGTCATCCCGCGCCACCGCACTCATGTATTTGGCCAGCAACATCCGCCAGGACAATCTGGGCTGCAACAGATGGTCCACCAGCCGGGCCCAGCCGCTGCCCAGCTTGCCGGCCTGCATGGCCTGCTGGGCGGCACCGGCGAGTCGCTGTTGCCACTGGATCTGCAATTGTTCCTGTTCCGCCTCACTCAGGGGTTTGGGTTGCGGTGCGCCACCGGCATTGGCATCCAGCTCGGCTTCGGAAGATTGTCCGCCGCCCTCGCCTTCCTGCGGCTGGGAGCCGCTGCCGGAACCGGAACGGGCATCCGACTCGTCATTGTCGTAGAGGTTCTGGTCCAGGGTATCCGGTTCTTCATCCAGGTCATCGATGGCCGGGTAGATTTCTTCGGCGGTCATGCCCTCGAACTCGCTCATATGCAAAGAACCGGGAGGCGCCTTGAGGCCGTCTTTCAGCAACAGCGGGTTGACCGCATAATCACAGGCGGCATCCCAGCGGTGTTTGATGCGGTGTTCACGCCGCGCGAAATGCGACAGGGCGCAGTGCAGCGCCTCGTGGGCCAGCATGAACTGGGTCTGATCCAGCGACAGCGAATTGATGTAATCCGCATTGTAATAAAACTTGCGGGCATCGGTGGCCGTGGTCCGGCACCACTTGGGGTCGGCCTGGGTCATGGGCAGCCGCAATACCAGGGCACCCAGAAACGGCTTGTCCAGAATCAGGCGGGTGCGCGCCGCGCTCAGTTTGGTCTCCACATCGTTCGCCATACCGACCCGCTACATATCGAACAGCATCACGTCCGCCACCGCCTTGGCCCATTGCGCGAACTGCGGCACATTGAACAAGTCCTGGCCGACGGCGCGATGCATATCCGAAATCAACATCACGCCCATCTCCCGGTCGGGAAATCCGCCGGCATAATCGATAATACGCCCGTAGACGGTCGCCGCTTCCTCGCTGTCCTTGTGTCGGATGGCACGACCGACCAACGCACTGGCCACGGCGTATTGCAAATCGGTTTCCTTGGGCACCGCAACGGTCTCACCGGCCAGAATGGCGTCCACGTCCGGCAGTTTGTCGAGGTTGTCGACAAAGGCGCCCAGTTCGATGCCGGCCGCGGGTCCGACACAGGCCTGCAGGGTTTCCACCAGCAAGCGCGGGTGGCCATGGAATTTCTGCAGTGCGCGGTGCGCGAATTCCCAGGAGCGCGGGGACGGAAAGGCCACCGGGTTATGCGCCGGGTCGAAATCGAACAGCAGTTCTGGGCGGAACCGGATAAACGCGATCAGCCGTTCGTCGATCCCGTGCCGGTAGGCCCAGGCCACCCAGTCGTCCAGGTTGGTCTCCAGCTCAAAGTGCGAGAAGCGGTTGGCCAGCGGTGCCGGCATGGTATAAGTCACGCCGCGGTCGCTCTGGCGGTTACCGGCGGCAAAGATAGCCCAGCCTTCCGGCACCCGGTATTCGCCCAGGCGGCGGTCCAGAATCAGCTGATAGGCGGCGGCCGAAACGCTGGGCGGCGCCGAAGTGATTTCATCCAGAAACAGAATGCCGCTCGCCCCATGCCGTTCGGCATCCGGCAGAATGGCCGGTATCGACCACTGCACAAAATCCCCGGAGCGAAAAGGAATGCCGCGCAGATCACTCGGCTCCATTTGTGACAAACGGATATCGATCACCGGAACCGCATGTTTTTCAGCGATCTGACTCACCATCTGGGATTTCCCCACCCCCGGCGGCCCCCACACCATCACCGGGGTGTGGTGGCCCTCGGCGGCACTGGTGAACTCGCGTTCCAGGACGGTGATCAACTGGGATGGGCGCATCGATTTCCTCCGCTTTCGGCAACAGACCGCTACCGCTAAAAAACCCGAGTGTACGCATTTCCGGGACAAATTGCATGACGGCAACTTGCTGTTTTCCCCAGTTTTTTAACGGGAATAACGAATACCCGCCAGAACGGGGGCTTTTTGCAGCCGTCCCTCAAGCATCATTGCCCGGGGTTAAACAAAACGGTTTTGCGGTCGATAGCCATACCAGGGCCGAGGGACAGATAGCGCCCTGTGACGGGTAGGGATGGTTCAACAACAATTAGCTGAAAAAAGAGGTCTTTTATGGGGCACTCCCCGCGCGTACTGGTGAGTGAATATGACGAGCGCCTGCGCCAACAGCTCAGTCGTAAACTCGAGGCATCGGGATTTTGGGTAGACAGTGTCGGCACCAGCCGTGACACGCTCAGCCAGTTGGAACAGCATCAGTATGCCGCCATGACGCTGAGTCTGGTGCAAGCGGAGCAGGACGCGCTGACTTTTTTGCACGATCTGAAAATACTGGGGATAGAACTTCCGGTGCTCGTCACCAGCCTGCGCAGCGAACACCCGCCCCGCGCACCGCGACTGATGCCGCATCTGGCCAGTGATCTGACCATCAGGGACGAAGGCCCCGAACCCGAGTGGGTACGCAAAGCAGCGGATCAGGCCCGTTTCATTTTTGCCATGAAAACCGCCACCCAGCGATCCCGTCATTTCCGACCCCGCATTCTGCATCTGGAACCGGACGCATTCAGCAGCGGACTGGTGGACGCGGCGTTACGGAAACATTGCGATCTGGTTCAGATCAACGAATTGGCCTGCCTGCAGGACGCGCTCTATCTGGGGCCGTACGATCTGGTGCTGCTCAACCCGCTGTTTCCCGACGCCCAGGGCGAGGCGGCGTTGCATCAGATCGCCCATTGCTGCCCGACCACGCCCATCGTGATGCATACCGAATATACCTTGTATGCGACAGCGGACGATTTCGTACCCGTCAATCAGGAACCGACGCAACAAGGCGTGGGACTGGTCGAAACCCTGCAGAACCTGATTCTGCACGGCCTGGAAGTGCCGCTCTGCGCACATGCCTGAGGGCGTTTCAATCACCCGTCAATGAATCGTGAACCTCAGCGGCCGGTGAGCTTACGCCATTGCCGGCGGGAGCGTTTGTCCGGGCGGCCATGCGGTTCCGGCTGGGCGGCCCACTGCACCTGACGCTCTTCGCGCGCCAGGTCGCGGGCCAGGATGCTGTCCGGTAACTCCTCGTATAGCGTCTGCGCCACACTGGCCGGACCGCGGCGTTCCGACAGCCTGGTTACCCGCACGATATAAGTCTCGTTACCTTTCTGTATGCTGAGTTGATCACCGACCGCCAACGCCCGCGACGGCTTGATACGTTGCCCGCCCAGTTGGATCTTGCCGCCTTGTGCCGCCGTCGAGGCTAGCGCGCGGGTTTTGAAAAAACGCGCCGCCCACAGCCATTTGTCCACCCTGACCTTGACGGCTTCATCTGCCATGGACGGCTCCCGCGGCCTGGCGCAGCCGAGCCACGGGCACCACGCCATCCAAGCGTTCGCGTCCAATAAAAAAGGTCGGCGTGGCACTGACCTGGAGTTCCTGCGCGGCGCGCCGGTATTGTACAAGCCGGTGTTCATAGTCGGGTTGGTTCCAGGCCTGCTGCAACCGTTCTTCGTCGACACCGGCCTGGATAGCCAGTTCGCTCAGCACACGGGCATCGCCTATGTTCCGGCCCGCGACAAAAAACGCCTCGAACAGCGATTGATGCAGCGCATAGAACACTTCCCGACCACAGGTCTTGGCCGCCTCGGCCAGCAACAGCGCCTGGTGGGAATTGGTGGTAAACGTATGTTCGGCCAGAGGCAGATCATCGGTCACGGCCAGATCACGTAATCCGGCCATCATCCGCTGCCACTGAGCCACGGGATAACCCAGATCGACCACCGGCATTCCCTCGGCCGGCGTTTCCGGATGCAACTCCAGCAGGCACCAGTTGACCTTCAGTTCGTACTCGTCGCGCAGTTGCTGCAGGCGCGCATCGCCGATGTAACAAAAAGGACAGATATAGTCACTGAATACCGTGACCCGCAGTTCCGGTTTGGCCATCCACCCTCCTTTCCTGTCCCCGGCAGAAATACCGAAACCCCGGCACCCGGCCGGGGCAGCTGCCTCATTCAGCCGTGGCGGTAGCGCCGGACAGTTTCATGATCACGTCATTGAGCCGTCCGACAAAGGTGGCCGGATCTTTCAGCTGCCCGCCCTCGGCCAGCATCGACTGGTCGAACAGAATATAGGTCAGATCACTGAAGCGGTCTTCATCCTGTTCAGCCTTGAGCAGCTTGAGAATGGGGTGGCCGGGGTTGATCTCCAGAATCGGCTTGCTATCCGGCAGATCATGGCCTGACTGCTTGAGAATGCGTTGCAGGTGGGCGGCCATTTCATGCGATTCCAGCACCAGACAGGCCGGCGAATCGGTCAGGCGGTGACTGACGCGGACCTCCTTGACCTGGTCACCCAGTACTTGCTGCATGTGCTCGATGATCGGTTTGAACTCATCCTCGGCCGCCTTGATCTGTTCCTTGTCAGCCTCGTCGTCCAGCGCCCCCAGATCCAGATCGCCCTTGGCGATGGACACCAGCGGCTTGCCGTCGAACTCGGTGAGATGAGAAGTCATCCACTCATCAACCCGGTCGGACAACAACAAGACTTCAATGCCTTTCTTGCGGAATACTTCCAGATGCGGGCTGTGCTTGGCCGCGGCGAAAGTCTCGGCGGTGAGGCAATAGATTTTGTCCTGGCCTTCTTTCATCCGGCCGATATAGTCTTCCAACGACACCGTCTGCTCATCGCTGTCGGTATGCGTGGAGGCGAATCACAGCAGTTTGGCGATCCGCTCGCGGTTGGCGACATCCTCTGCCGGGCCTTCTTTCAGCACCTCACCGAAGTTCTGCCATACCTGTGCATATTTCTCCGGTTCATTCTTGGCCAGATTTTCCAACAGCCCCAGCACCTTCTTCACCGAACCGGCGCGTATGCTGTCGATCAGCTTGTTGTGCTGCAGAATCTCGCGCGAGACATTGAGCGGCAGATCGTCGGAATCCACCACGCCGCGTACAAAGCGCAGATAATGCGGCATCAGATGTTCGGCATCGTCCATGATGAACACCCGGCGCACATACAGTTTCACGCCATGGCGCCGTTCCCGGTCCCAGAGGTCGAAGGGTGCGCGCTGCGGGATATAGAACAAGGTCGTATAACTCTGCTTGCCTTCCACCCGGTTGTGAACCCAGGCCAACGGATCCTCGAAATCGTGCGCGACATGTTTGTAGAATTCCCGGTATTCCTCGTCGCTGATCTCGCTCTTTGGCCGGCTCCACAGCGCCGAAGCATCATTGACACGTTCGAACTCGTCCTTGTCTTCCTCCATCGATTTCATCTCGATGGGCAGGGCGATATGGTCGGAATATTTCTTGACGATGCTGCGCAGCCTGAATGGCTCCAGAAATTCTTTCTCTTCCTCGCGCAGGTGCAGAGTGACACGGGTGCCGCGTTGCGCCCGATCGATGGTCTCCAGGGTGAAATCCCCTTCTCCGGCTGACACCCAGCGCACGCCGTGTTCCGGGCCCAGACCGCCGCGCCGGGTCTCCACCGTAACTGTATCCGCGACGATAAAGGCGGAGTAGAAACCCACCCCGAACTGGCCGATCAGTTGCGCATCGGCGGCCTGATCGCCGGTCAGCGACTCGAAAAACTGCCGGGTGCCGGACTTGGCGATCGTACCCAGATTCTCGATCACTTCCTCCCGGCTCATGCCGATACCGTTGTCCTCGACGCTGAGAGTACCGGCATCCTGGTCGACCGTGATGCGCACGCGTAGTTCGGCATCATCCTCATACAACGCGTCGTCGCCCAGCGCCTCGAAGCGCAGCTTGTCACAGGCATCCGAGGCATTGGATACCAGTTCGCGCAGGAAAATCTCTTTATTGGAATATAGTGAGTGAATCATCAGCTTGAGCAGCTGACGCACCTCGGTCTGGAATTCCATGGTTTCTTTATGCGCATTCACACTCATAGTGCGGTCAACCTCCGTTTCTGATCAGATATTGCGGTCTGACAAGGCTTATGGGGTCGGAACGGGGGAATTTCAACCCCGCCAGCCTTCGTGCTCCAGCAACCAGCGTTTTCTTCCCACCAGCGGGCCGGAACGGGCGCCGGCGAAACCCCCGATGCCAGCAACCGCCACCACCCGGTGGCAGGGAATCAAGATAGGGATAGGATTATGCCGGCAGGCCTGGCCGACGGCGCGCGGCGAGGTAGCCAGCTCCCGGGCCAGATCCCGGTAACAACGCACCTCGCCGGCCGGGATCCGCCGCAACGCCGCCCACACCCGTTGCTGAAAGACCGTGCCACCCGGCGCCAGGGAAACATCGCCCCGTGGCCGGTCGCCGGCCAGATAGGCACGCAGCCAGGCCGCGACCCGGTCTGCCTCCGGCCCCCGGGGCGGTTGCAGAAGACTGTCCGCCACGCCGATATCGAGCCGGGTCACGGCCCCCCGCGCATCCAGGCGGACCTCACAGATCCCCAGCGCGGAAGGAATCTGAAAACAGCGGGTATCAGCGCCGGCCATCGAGTTGCAACAATTCCTGACGCAGCACCGCCTTGCGACTGTCATCCTGAGTCACCCGCAGCAGTTGTTCCAGCAATGACCGCGCGTCGCCCTGCAGGCCTGCCGCCGCCAGGGATTTGGCCGCGTGATAGCGGGCGGTCTGGGCCCAGGGGTCCATGGCGTGTTCATCCTCCAGAATGGCGGACTCCAGATAGGCCCGCGCCGCTGCACGCGGCTCATCCAGCGCCGTATAGGATTCGGCCATCCAGAAATACAGTTCCCGCCGGTGCCGGCTGTCCAGGGGCATGGCCTGTAGTCGTGCGAAAATAGCCAGTGCTTCGCGATGATGACTGACTTTCTGCAGATCGAACACCACCTGCAGCAGCGCATCCACGGCATCCGGCTCCTCAATCGGTTCCGCGGTCAATTTCCGCAACAGGGCCACACCCTGATCAATGGCATCCCCCAGAATCATGACCCGGGCCCGGCGCAGTTGCCAGGACCAGGCTTGCTTGCCGAGCGGCGGCTGATCGAGTGACTGCATCAATTCGGAAGCCAGCGCGATTTCCCCGCCGGCCAGCGCCTGGTCCACCAGCCGGTAACGCGCGGCCAGCGGAATGGCCGCCTTGCTGGGAAAACGCGGGTTGTTCAGGTACAGCGCCTGCAGCAACCGTCCCATGACATCGCTGTCGTCCAGCAGTTTGACCAGGTACTGGTGGGCCAACTCGCGCTGTTCGTGATCCGCTGCCTCAAAAGCCAGCACCGCGAACAATGCGCGCGCCAGCAGCGGATCGGCCGGCATTTGTTCGGTCGCCTGCAGAAACCAGGCCTGATCGTCACCGATCAGCAACTGCTGCTCATTACCATAGACATGGCCGTAATCGAGATAGGCCTGCCACAACTGGTCACCACTGAGAGTGAACACCGGTGAAGTCCGGCCCCGGGGCCGCCGGGTCAGCGCCTGCTCCAGCGACTCGGCCCGCAGGCGTGGGTCCTGTTCCACGGCCGCGGCCTCGGCAAACACCACCCATTGCGGATAGCTCACTTTGGCATCATTAGCCAGATACTGACGGGCCCGCTGACAGAGTTCGGCGCTCTGATCGCTGGATAGTCTGAGTGCGGCCAGTTCGAACACCGGCTGCATAGCCGGGTCCGTGACCGCGGTCTGCAATGACAAAACTTCCTTGAAGCGCCCTTGCTGCAGCAGCACCTCGGCCATCCAGGGCAGCACCTTGTCGTCCTACTCGGGATAGTCCTGACGATACCGGCGGATGGCGGTTTCAGCATCATCCAGCAACCCTTCCGCCAGATAACTGCGGATAATGCCCTCGCGCCAACGCTGTTGATCGCGGGCCGAAACCCCCGGGTCGGATTCCATAACAACTGCCGGTACACCGACCGCGCCCGGGGCGGCTCATCCAACGACAGCCGCGCATCCGCAACCAGCGTCAGCGCTTTATTCCGGAAACTGACCGGCACGCCCTCCGGAAGTTGTTGACCGCGGCGCACGATAGCCGCCCAGTCCTGCAGGCTTTGTAGAATATATAAACGCTGATCCTCCCAGCGCAGCCAGGCCACTGGGTCTTTTCCGTAGGCCGGCTGCTGCCGGTCGATCTCGGACAGCGCCAGCTCACTGGCACCGGCGCGCGCCAGGCGAGCCGTGTCTTCCAGTCCGTCGGCCCGTACCGCCGTCAGCGCCGTGAGCCAGACAGCACCAAGCAAAACGCGGGGTATTCTGCCTATCACCCGTTTCTCCAGACAAAAAGCACCATGCAGACCATGGTGCTTTTCATTGTACGGCATCGGCCTGAGACAGCGCGAGCCGGATAGCTCAGCTGTCGTCGATCGGCCAGACCCGGGCGATATCGCTGACATAGACCCAGCCGGCCCGTGTCTGACCGGTGCGACCGTTCTCCCGGATCAGCGCCACGGCATCCGCCACCCGTTCATCCGCCAGTACCAGCTCCAGCTTGACCTCGGTGATGACGGTGTCCCCCAGTTCCAGCGAATAGTCCCGCTCCTGGTTATCCAGCGCCCGCAACGTGCCCCGGACATCGATTACCGACAGATTGCAGTTGTCACCACACAAACCGGCGTTACGCAGGGCGCGGATGACATCCGCGACCCGGTTGCGGTGAATAAAGGCCTTGATCTCTTTCATGATAGTTTCCCCATTGATGAATTTCATGGCCACGGAAAGACAAGGCCCACCTTCCTGCAGGCGTACCAATCCCGCTCAAGGATGAATTTCGTCCGAGCTTTCCGTGTATTCCGTGGCTACCTCTTTCCGCGGCTCTCGATCCACTCGTAGATCACCGGCAGCAGCACCAGCGTCAGCAGGGTGGAGGTAATCAGGCCGCCAACCACCACCGCGGCCAACGGCCGCTGGGTCTCGGCCCCCACGCCCGTGGACAGCAGCATGGGGATCAGGCCGAGAATGGCGACACTGGCGGTCATCAGCACCGGCCTGAGCCTGAGTTCGGCGCCCTTGCGCACCGCCTCGGACACACTCAGGCCCTGTTCGCGCAGCTCGTTGATGAAACTCACCAGCACGATGCCGTTCAGCATGGCCACGCCGAACACGGCGATGAAACCGATCGCCGAGGGCACTGACAGGTACTGGCCGCTGAGGAACAGCGCCACCAATCCGCCGATGGTGGCGAAAGGCACATTGGCAATGATGAGAGTCGCATATTTCACCGAGTTGAATGCCGTGTACAACAGCACGAAGATGAAGAAAATGGTCGCCGGCACGATGATGGACAACCTCTGCAGCGCCCGCTGCTGGTTCTCGAAGGCGCCGCCCCATTCGATCCAATAACCGGGCGGCAGTTTCAGCTCCTTGTCCAGCAAGACATTGGCTTCCTGCACGAAACCATCCACGTCGCGTCCGCGCACATCCATCTGGATGACCGCGTAGCGCTGCAACTGTTCCCGCCGCACGAAGGAATAACCCTCGGCCACCGAGATATCGGCCACGCGATGCAGTGGCACGATGGCGCCACCGGCGGCGCGCAGCGGAATATTGCGGATATCCTCCACGCTGGCCTTGGCGCTGTCGGTCAGGCGCAGCGTGATATCGAAGCGCTTGACGCCATCGATCAGGGTCGAGACCGGCTCGTTGCCGATGCCGGTGCGTACCACGGTCAGCACCTCATCGGCATTGAGCCCGTAGCGGGCGAGCCGCTCACGGTTCACCTGGATGCGGATCTGCGGCTTGCCCAGGTTGGCTTCCAGTGACAGATCGGCCACACCGGGCACCTGGCCGACGATTTCCTTGATGCGCTGGCTGAGCCGATCCAGCTCGGCCAGATCCTCTCCGTAGAGCTTGACCGCCAGGGTGGCGCGCACCCCGGAGATCAGCTCCTCGACGCGCATCTGGATCGGCTGGGTGAAGGCGATCACCGAGGTCGGCACCACCTCTTCCAGCGTCTCGCGCATGTCGTCCGCGAGCCGTTCGATGGAACGATCCGAACCCCATTCGTCATGCGGCCTGAGCTCGGTGTAGATCTCCATGTAGTTGACGTCCGCCGTCTCGCCCTTCTCGGCGCGGCCGATCATGGCCACCGTGGTATTGACCTCGGGGTATTTCGTCAACGCATTCTCGATCTTTTTGGAGATCTCGATGGACTCGTCCAGCGAAGTCGACGGAATGGAGGTCACGCGCCACATGATGGAACCTTCCTGCAACTGCGGCATGAATTCCTTGCCCAGCAGCGGAAACAACGCCAGGCTGCCGACCAGCAGCGCCACGGCCGCGCCGACCACAGCCTTTTTGTTCAGCAGCGACCAGCCCAACAGGGGCAGATACCCCTTCTTGATGATCGCCACCAGCCAGGTGTCGCGTTCTTCCTTGGGCTTGAGGATCAACGCCGCCAGCACCGGAATGATGGTCAGGGTCAACAGCAGCGAACCGGCCATGGCGAAACTGATATTGAACGCCATCGGCTTGAACAGCTTGCCTTCCAGGCCTTCCAGCGAGAACAGCGGCAGAAACACCACGATAATGATCAGAATGGCGAAGGCGATGGGATTGGCCACCTCACGCGCCGCGGTCAGCACCGCGGCGGTGCGGTTGACCGGCTCGCCGCGCTTGCGCCACTCGGCCATGATGCGGAAAGCGTTCTCGGTCATCACCACCGCGCCATCGACCATCATGCCGATACCGATGGCCAGTCCGGCCAGCGACATCAGGTTGGCCGACAGACCGAATTCACCCATCATGATGAAGGCGATCAGCATGGCCAGCGGCAAGGCCGCGATGACCACGATGGCCGAACGCAGTTCGCCGAGGAACAGGAACAGCACGATGGCCACCAGGATGGAGCCTTCCACCAGCGCCTTGACGGCCGTGTTCACGGCCTTCTCCACCAGGTCGGTGCGCTCGTAGACCGGCCGCACCACGACATCGTCGGGCAACGCGGTCTGGATGATACCGACCTTCTCCTTGACCGCATCGACCACGTTCTTGGCGTTTTCGCCGATCCGCGACAGCGCCATGCCCAGCACCACCTCCTTGCCGTCGCGGGTCACCGCGCCGAAGCGCAGCGCCGGCGCCTGCTCGATACGGGCCACGTCACGCAGATAGACCGGCTTGCCGTCCTCGACCTTGACCACGATGTTGCCCATATCGGTTTCGTCACGCACCAGGCCCAGGCCGCGCACCAGGAACTGTTCCGGACCCTGGTCGATGTACTGGCCGCCCACCTGGCGGTTGTTGGCCTCGATGACCTCCATCACATCACTGAAACTCAGTTCGTACTCGATGAGCCGGAGCGGATCGATCACGACCTGAAACTGGCGTTCATGCCCACCCCAGGACATGACATCGTCCACACCCGGCGCGGTGCGCATGATCAGCCGCACCGTCCAGTCCTGCAGGGTACGCAGATCCATCAGTTCCTGCGCATCGTCCCGGGCCGCGGCCAGTTGTTCATCCGCCTTCTCCACGGTATACCAGAACACCTGACCCAGACCCGAGGTATTGGGCCCCATCTCCGGGGTGCCATAACCCTCGGGGATGCGGTCACCGACTTCCTGCAGACGTTCCATCACCAGGCGGCGGGCGAAATAGATGTCCATGTCATCCGCAAAATAGACCGCCACGTAGGAGAGACCGAACAGCGACACGGAGCGGATCTCCTGCACATCCGGCAAGCCGGCCATGCCGGACTCGATCGGAAAGGTCAGCAGTTGCTCGACATCCTCCGCGGCCAGCCCCGGCGACTCGGTGTAGATATTGACCTGGACCGGAGTGACATCCGGGAAGGCATCGATCGGCACCGTGGTGACCGCCCGCCAACCCATCAGCGCCACCACGCCGAAGATGATGATGACCAGGAACTTGTAGCGCAGTGACGCCTCAACCAGTGAATTCAGCATGATGCGCCTCCTAGTGGCCGTGGCCTTCGCCCATCTGCGATTTCAGCAGCAGGGACTTGAGCAGGAAAGTGCCCTTGACGACGACTTCCTCACCGTCCTCCAGGCCCGCCGTGATCGCGGTATAGCCGCCCCGGGTCACGCCCGTCTCCACCGGCTGTGGATGCAGCTCGTCACCCTCGACCTTGAACACCGTCGGGCTGCCCTGGAACAGCACCACGGCGCTGGATGACACGGCCACCTCCGGCCTGGCCTCGCCACTCTGGATACTGGCCTCGACGAACTGGCCCGGATGCAGCCGGTCGGCACCGTTGTCCACCTCGATGCGAATCGACTGGGTGCGCGTGGTCTCGTCCAGGCGGTGATGACGCTGGATCACCCTGCCTTCCAGCCAGTCTCCGTCTGCAACCCGGATCCGCTCCGGCGCGCCGATGCCGATCCGCGCGGCGTCTTCCGGATTGAGCCGGGCCTCGACCCAGAGCAGCGACTCGTCGCTGATCTCGAACAACACCTCACCGGGCTCGGCCAGCTGGCCGACAATGAAATCGTCACTGATCACCGTGCCCTCCTGCGGACTGACCAGATCGAAGGAGCCGGTTGCCCGCGAGGCATCACCCTGCTTGAGCAGGTTCCTGATCTGCGCCTCGGTCATGCCATAGGCCAGCACCCGCGCATAGGCCTGATGCCGCGCCACCTGCGCCTCGATATAGCGCCGCTCGGAAACCACCTTGCGGCCCAGCTTGCGCACCCGTGTCCACTCCCGGTCCGCCACCAGCAGCTCACCCTGGGCCTCGGCCATCTCCACGCTCGACAGGGTGACCAGGGTCTGGCCGGCCGTCACGCGGTCGCCCAGCCGGGCATGCCGGCGGCTGACCTGGGCGGCGATACGTGGCGTCACCTGGCTGGAACGATAGGTATTGATGACCACTTCCGCCGGAGCGCTGACCACGCCGGCCAGCGGCCGGCGCGACACCTGCGCGGTCACGATGCCCTGCGCGGCCCGTGCCGCAGCATCCATTTCCAGCGCGCCTTCCTCGTGGCCGCCTTCCTCGTGACCGACCGCTTCATGGCCGGCTTCCTCATGCTCAGCGCCAGACGCCATGACGGGCGTCCCGCAGCCGAGCAGTAACAACAGGGTAATCAGGTTCAAATAACGCATGGGATTGTCTCTCGATTCAGTCAATTCGTGATAACAGGGAGCTCAGCGTGCCGGCGCAGGCGTCACGCCCAGCCAGTCCTGAACACGGCCTGCGGCCCGTAGCCAGTCGCTCCAGGCCTGCCAGGCCTGGCCCAGGAGTTCGACACTGGCCAGTTCGGTATCCAGCATCTGCTTGAGCTGCACCAAGTGGTCGGTGGTATTGATCTCACCGGCTTCCCACAAGCGCTGCAGCAGGGCAATCCGGCCGGTCAGACTCCGCCGGCCCTCCTCCTGCCAGTCATGCAGTGCACTGCGGATCAGCCGGTAGCGTTGCGTCGCGGCCTGCAGGGTGGCGAAAGCACGGCGCCGGCGATCCAGGTAGTCCTGCTCGCTGCGAACCGCGCCGGCCGCGGCGGCATCCACTTCGGCGGCGAAGGTATTGCGCACATAGAGCGGAACCGACAGGGACAGACCCAGCACGGGGTCATCGGCTTCACGGCCACCCCAGACGCCCAGGGTCGGGTCCGGCCGGCGTTCGCGTCGGGCGGTCTGCACCCGGGCGCGGGCAGCGGCGGCTTCCGCACCGGCCGCGCGCACCAGCGGCAACTGCTCCGCGAGCTGCTCGGCAGTCAGCATGTCGACCTGTTCCGGCAGGGCCGGCAGCACCGGCCAGCCATTGGCCGGTGGCGCCAGCAGGGCCGCCAGCCGGGCCGCGCGATCACTGGCTTCCGCGCTGCGCGTGGCGGCCTGCATACGTGCTTCCGACAGTGCCAGCCGCGCCAGATCGACGTCCTGGCGACTCAGATCACCGGCTTCGAAGCGCTGCCGGGCCAGCTTGAGAAAATCCGCCAACAGCGCCTCGCGCCGCTGCCCCAGCCCAGCCGCCTCGCGCGTCACCCGATAGGCGGACAGCTCGGCGATGAACTCTCCCAGAATCCGTTCCCGGGCTACGGCCAGTCGGGCTCGGGCCGCAGTCAGATTTTCCTGACCGACCCGCGCGCGCGCGCGGCGCTTGCCGTTCCAGTCAATACTCTGATTCAGACCCAGAGTCCGGGTAAGTGCGCTGGCATCTTCGTAGGCCAGTTCCAGTTCGGGGTTGTATAAAGGCTGACTCGCCGCCCGGCTCTCGGCCTCGACCTGCTCCAGTTCGGCGCGGGCGGCCTTGAGGGCAGGATATTCGCGTAACAATTGTTCAGCCAAAGGCGTCAGCGGTGACTGCCCGGCATAGCCTGGACGGAAAACGCCCAGACAGACCAGCATTAAGCTGATAGCTTGAAGAACTCGCATAATTCATCAATCCTGATTGCAAACCAATACACGCCGTGCACATCACGGCAGACATAATGCAGGCTCAGGATTTATATTTGCGGGGGGTGGGTCGGTGGATCTTTGGGACGTGAGATGAGGTTGGTAAAGCGGGAAGTCACACCGGTCGAACCGCTTGCAAACGGCAGGGACTGATGAGTGGGAAGTGTACCCAGCAAATGCGCACCGGCGTGACACAGATGGTTACAGGTCGGGTCAGCGGCAGAATCTTGATGATGGGTTGTATCCAGCTGTTCCAGTAGAAAACAAGGATCGTCTCCATCGCCCGTGCCATCCGAATCAATGGCAAGAGCCCAGACGTTGGTGCTGGTCAGCATACAGAAAACCAGAAAATGGTAGATGAGGCGCCGCATGCCCCGAATCATGCAACAGCGGCAGGCGGCTGTCCAGCCTGCCGCCTGGGATTATACTTTTTCCTTGATGCGCGCCGATTTGCCGGAGCGTTCGCGCAGAAAATACAGCTTGGCCCGGCGCACGTCGCCGCGGCGCTTGACCTTGATGCTGTCAATCTGCGGGCTGTAGGTCTGGAACACCCGCTCCACGCCTTCGCCATGCGAAATTTTGCGCACCGTAAAGGCCGAGTTCAGGCCGCGGTTGCGCTTGGCGATGACCACACCTTCAAACGCCTGCAACCGTTCGCGCGAACCTTCCTTGACCTTGACGCTGACTACCACCGTATCTCCCGGGCCGAATTCCGGCACTTCACGGTTCATCTGTTCTTTCTCAAGCTGTTCGATGATGTTGCTCATGGCGATACCCTAATCGTGTTTATGCGGGCCGTCTGCGGCCGCTTTGTGTTCAGAAATAAATTCATCCAGCAATGCCTGTTGCTCATTGCTGAGGTCTTTTAGCGCCAGCAGATCCGGCCGCCTCAGCCAGGTCCGTCCCAGCGCCTGCTGCAACCGCCAGCGGGCGATCGCAGCATGATTGCCGCCCAGCAGCACCGCCGGCACCGATAATCCTTCACCGGCCAGGTCAATCCGCTCCGGCCGCGTGTAATGCGGGCAATCCAGCAAACCGTCGCTGAACGAATCCTGCGCGGCGGAATCGGCATCCCCCAGCGCACCCGGCTGTAACCGGGCCACCGCATCGATCAGCACCATGGCCGGCAACTCGCCGCCGCTGAGCACATAATCCCCCAGCGACCACTCCTCATCGACGTCCTGCTCGATCAGCCGTTCATCGATGCCTTCGTAGCGCCCGGCCAGCAGGATCAGCCGCGACTGCTGCGCAAACCCTTCCATGGCCGACTGATCAAGGGGTTTCCCCTGCGGGGAAAGGTAGATCACCCGTGCCGGCACAGCGGCATGACGCGCCGCCTGTATGGCCTGTTTCAAGGGCTCATACAACATCACCATTCCCGGGCCGCCGCCATACGGCCGATCGTCCACCGTCCGATGCCGATCCTGCGTATAGTCGCGTGGATTCCAGGTCTGGAGATCCACCAGACCCCGCTCCACCGCCCGTCCTGTCACCCCGCAGGTCGCGATACTCCGCACCAGCTAGGGAAACAGCGTAATGACATCAAAGCGAATCATTACCCCTAAAATTCACTATCCCAGTCCACCGTGATCTCGCCGGCCTGGAGATCGACCGCCTGGACATAGTCACCCTGAACGAAAGGAATCATCCGTTCCCGCTCACCCTTGACCACCATGACATCATTGGCGCCGGTGGAAAACAAGTGGGACACGGTTCCCAGATCGACCCCTTCGAGGTTCCGGACCCCTAACCCCTCAAGATCCGTCCAGTAATATTCTCCAGCCTGCGGTGGCGGCAGCTGATCGCGTCGCACCGCGATCTCGGTATCGATCAGCGCGGCGGCCTGGTCACGATCCGCGACACCCTGCAGGTGGGCAACGATCGTTTTACCCTGGCGCCGTCCGGCCAGCAGTTTACAGGGTTGCCAGTCAGCGCCTTGTTTCAGGTACCAGGTCTTGTAGGCCAGGATGTTTTCGCGCGGTTCGGTATGCGAAAACACCTTGACCCATCCCTGTACCCCATACAGGCCATTGATCCGGCCCAGCACCACCCAGGGCGCGGCTTTATCGGTCACTGGCCCAGCGCGGCAACCGCAACCGGATCAGGCCGCGGCGGCGGACTCGCCGGCCTGCTTGATCAGCTTGGCAACCCGCTCGGAAGGCTGGGCACCCTGGGCAATCCAGTGTTCGGCACGCGCCACATCCAGACGCAGTTTTTCTTCCTGACCGGCCGCCATGGGATTGAAAAAACCGATGCGCTCGATATAGCGACCATCTCGGCGGTTGCGCGAATCCGTCACCACGACATGATAAAAGGGGCGCTTCTTCGCTCCTCCCCGGGCCAGACGAATAGTTACCATAAGCTTCGTTCCTCAAATTTTGTGACGCTTTGTTGCTGCAACAGCAAACCGGCCCCCAAAAAGGGGGCCCAGCGTGAAAGCGGGCATTTTACGGAAATTTCTGCAAAAGTGAAGCCCGTTGACGAGTTTTACAGAAAGGCAGACAGAAACCGGCAAAATGACGTTATTGCTGACAGTGTCGATTTTCTTAACTCCTCGTTCACTGCCTAAAAAAATTCACAGAACTCATGAAAACGGCTTATTTACCATAATCTTATTCTCAATTCACCACGCCACGCCGCAACCCAAAGCTTGTCGGATTAGTTAACATTATTAATTAATGTTAATAAATTAACATATGTGATTGAATTGGCAAGATACTGATTTAAAAGTCTTTTATTTATCTGGCACAACCCTTGCTACGAGTTTATCCAGCCCATAATCGGGCAGAGTTTCATGAGGAGTCGCTTAACATAAAGCGAGTGTTGGAGGAGATCCCCCAGAAAAACGGACAAGAATCCGGGGCAAAATACAGGTTGACGGCAATACAAGAAAATCAGCTGTAACAAAACCTGAAACAACTTGAACGGCAGCCTGGAGCTGCCGTTTTTATTGGCGGAAGC
>Ga0114931_10000527_pt1 | contig 46175 bp, 35 predicted proteins | sample 2SBtaG_FD_89579 | JGI IMG/M metagenome (GOLD analysis project Ga0114931, IMG submission 89579) | Deep subsurface microbial communities from Kolumbo volcano to uncover new lineages of life (NeLLi) - 2SBTROV14_V59a metaG | ecosystem: Environmental > Aquatic > Marine > Volcanic | place: Kolumbo... | reverse complement strand
GGCACTTTGATTCGCCTAGCTGACTGGTTTGGGATAAACCAGGTATTGCTTTCTACTGGGTCGGTTGACTGTTTTAACCCGAAGGTGGTGAATGCCAGCAAGGGATCTCTGGCCAGGGTGGAGATCCATTATGCTCAACTGAAAACACTCCTAGCAGAGTATAAGGGTCCTGTGTATGGAGCCGATAGCCGGGGAGAAGATATCCATCAACTGACAAACGTGAAGAAAGGAATTATCCTTATGGGGAGTGAGTCGCACGGGATCAGTACGAACCTACATCCGTTGGTGACCAAGATGGTTGGGATACCTGGTTATGGGAAGGCCGAGTCACTCAATGTGGCTCTAGCTGCTGCGATCATCACCGATCATTTGATCAGCAGGGGCTAGGTTATTTCTGTTCACTGCTCAAAAGATCATCAATCACCTCAGGAATCTGAAGTGCATCTATTTTTTTCACAATAATTTTCTTGTCCTTATCCAGGATATAAACAGTAGGGGTGGACCGGACATCGTAATAATACCTGAAGTGCGATTGCCCAGTGAGGTCGGCCAGATTGATCCATGCCAGGTCATCTTGTTGAATGAACTCTTTCCATCTTTTTTCATTTGTCGTAGTACAAATACCCAGAATTTCAACTCCTTTTTCTCTTAGTTCCGGATAAGATTTGTACAGGATTGGCGTTTTATGCTGACAGTGACCACAATCCGGATCATAGAAATACAAGACCGTAAATTTCGCTTTAACATCATATAGATTCCAGATTATACCGAGGGTATCCGTCAGACTCAGGGGAGGGGCTGGATTTCCAATGAAGTTTGGTTTCATGGTTGCTATCCTTTCTTTAAGTTTATTGAGGGTATCATCGTCTGTCCAGGGCGCCTTTCCTTTGAGATAGTATTCCTCGACGATATGAACAAATACTTTGTCGAATCCCATGACTGGAGAGGATTCGTATTTGTTGGCGAAGGTTATTAATGCATACCTGAAAGCTTCTTCACTCGATGACATCTGCCGTAGTATTTCGTCAACAGCAGCAATTACCGAGTCCGGGATTTGAATGATCACATTATCCAGATAGTCATTTATTTTCTCATGAAGCAATGGAGTCCTTAATAAACCGGGATCAACCAGATTAATATGATCCCAATAATGTCTCTTGTAATACAGGTAATTATAAAGCTGGTTGTCAACACTATCAGGAACGTTTACCGGTAGTTTCGGCATCTGCATAACGGCAATCATTCGGTCAAGCAAACTCCCCTTATATTTTTTCTGTAATTTTTGCTGAAAGAGTTCCACCTCTTCATTCAGTTGTGTCAGGCTATCGGTGATTTTTTGTTTCAACAACTCATCGGTTTCACTTTCAAGCTCCTTTTTGAGACGCTCGGCATCTTTTCGGTGAATCCCATTAAATTTTTGCATAGCATAAAATCCATCATTCACAGCTGAGTTTTTTACCCTGGTATTATTTACGATATCATTGGCATTGGTGGTGATTTGAAGTGTAGGAGAAGTCAGGATAAACTCAAAGTAGACATTCGGAGTATAGTAAAAATATATTCCTTCTTTCAGGTCATGGTTACCCTTGAACACGACCTTCCCATCGATGACTTGGGCCGTATCATCGACATATCTTTGATTGGCAAAATGGTGACCCAAATAAGCAATAGTGTCTTTACTGTTCGAAATATCTATATCAATATTAAAACTCTGTGACTGACTATGAACGGCCAGGCCAATGAACAGGAGAGAGTAGAATAGTTTCATTCGAAAGCTCAAAGTGACAAAAATAACGAACTCATATGGCTCATAAGTTACAGTTACTAGCTAATAATTCATTGAAAGCTATTATTAGAAGAATGATTTACTCCGTTTTGCAGCCTCATCGGCCATCTTATTAGCAACATCCTTGCCAAGATAGTTATCAATGACAACATGGGCCAGATATAATAAAGGAGTCAAAATGATTGCAATACCTGATTTATAGATGTAGTTGATTGTTCCAACAGCCAGTACCTGCCTGAAGGACCAGGTAGGATTGCCAAACAGGTAAAAGGCAATGAAAAGAACCACAAAACTGTCGATCAGTTGTGAGATGACTGTGGAACCTGTAGCCCGAAGCCAGATCAAGCGATGTCCGGTGATCTTTCTTAGTTTTTGGAAAATAAATACATCCAGAAACTGACTCATAAGAAATGCAATCAGCGATCCAATGATGATTCCCAACCCTTGGCGGAATATTTTGTTGTAAGCATAATTAATATTGAAATAATTGCCGGCCGTGTCCTGATTGTTAATCTCCAACCAGAATTTAGCGGGGCTAAGAATGGTTACTACGGCTATGACCATAAATACATAAATGATGAGGGCGATGGTAAGAAAGGTAATCCTTTTTACACCGTTTTTTCCATAGTATTCATTGATCACATCGGTTGATACAAAAACAATCGGCCATATAATAGCCCCTGCAGTAAGGTTAAAGTCTAGAACAAAATCTCCAAACAGATGTAAATTGAACGGTGAAAATCCTAGCGATTCTTCTACTGAGAATATTTTTACACCAATAAGTTCAGCAACAATGGCATTGGTAATAAATATACCGGCCAGGATCACCATCAATTTATTCTTTCGCTCAGCTATAGTCATTTCTTATTCATCTGGCATAAACACCTGGCCTTCCTCCGCCAGATATACGTTTTTGAATATCCCTGAAGCCTCCCTGAGCAAAGGTGACAAATCTTTATATCGGGCTGAGAAATGTCCCAGCAATAATTTGTTCACCTTAGCTTTTTTTGCCAGCTCCGCCGCCTGACCGGCTGTTGCGTGTAGTGTATGCGATGCCCGAAGCTCTTTTTCTGTCATAAAGGTGGCTTCATGATATAAAATATCTACTGATTTGAGCAACCTGGCATTTTCAGGCAAATAAACGGTGTCCGAACAATACGCATAAGATCTTGACTTTCTTGGAGGCATAGTCAGTTCCCGGTTCTTATAAAGTATATCGCCTTGTGGATTTACCAAATCTTCTCCTTTCTTGAGTTTCCTGATCTGTTCAATACTCAAGTTAGCTGGAAGACGTTGTTTTCTAAGCCTGGGTTCAATTTGTTTTTCACGGAAAAGAAAACCGGTACATGGTACTCTATGTTTAAGTGGGATGGTCTTGACCGTAACATATTTGTCCTCATAGATCTGAACCTGGGTCTCCACATCCAGTGGATGGAAGTCCAATGGGTAACGGAGAACGGTGTCGGAATATTTTAGATGAAGGGTAATAACATTACCCAGTCCAAGCGGCCCAAACAGATCAAGTTTTCTTTTTCTTCCAAGAAGATGCATAGATGAAAGTAACCCAACAAGTCCCAGGTAATGATCGCCATGTAAGTGGCTGATAAATATGGCATCAATGCGCTGTGGTTTAAGCTTGAAGCGTTGTAACTGATTTTGGGCGGCTTCGCCACAATCGATCAGATAATTTTTGTTGCCTACACGTAGGTGTTGTGTGGAATGGTGCCTTCCATAAGCTGGAATAGCGGAACTTGAACCAAGGATGGTTAATTCAAAAGGCAAATCGATCAACCCTCGTCCGACTCTTCTTGTTTCAGTTTTTTCTCAATATCATGCATTAATACCGTATCAATTGCCTCTTCTATGGTTGGCAAAATGTGTAGCACTCCATCAAGTTGCGATATTTTAATCAGTTTCATGGTATGCTCTGACAAGCAAGAAAGAACGAAAATACCTCCGTCCCGTTGGAAGGTTCGATTACCTACAAGCAATGAGCTTAATCCTGATGAATCGGTGTAATTCACTTCGCTTAAGTCCAAAATTATATTTTGCTGTCCTTCAGCATGCAGGGTGATCAGCTCAGTTTTTAAGGAAGGGGCAAGGGTTGAATCCAACTTAGATTCATTTAATTTCAAAATGCAATACTGTTCTTTCTTGTCTATTGTGTATTTCATACCAACATTACTTTATGATTTCTTAAGCCAAGTTAAGATATTGTCTTCAATTCTTGACATCAAATTTACGCTATTCTCCATTTTTAGCTCTTCTCCGGAAAAGGATTCATACAATTCAAGGTACCGATCGGAAATAGAGCTAACCACTTTATCTGGCATTTCAGGCATTTCCTGATTTTCCAATCCCTGGAATCCTTCAGATATTAACCATTGACGAACAAATTCCTTCGATAACTGTCTTTGAGGTTTTTTCTGTGCCTGCCTTTCACTGTAATCCTCCTGATAGAAATAACGGGAAGAATCAGGAGTATGCACTTCATCGATCAGGAATATTTTATTTTCGAACAAGCCAAACTCATATTTGGTGTCCACCAGGATAAGTCCTCTTCGCTCGGCAAGTTCTGTTCCTCGCTGAAAAAGCGCCCGAGTGTATTGTTCCAATGCTTCATAATGATCCGATGAAACGAGGCCCTGGGCAAGTATTTGATCTTTGCTAATGTCTTCATCATGACCTTCATGAGCCTTGGTTGTTGGAGTAATGATTGGTTCAGGCAACTGATCATTTTCTTTTAAGCCGTCCGGGACAGATACTCCGCAAATCGAACGTTTTCCATCGCGATATTCTCTCCATGCATGACCAGCCAGATAACCCCTAATTACCATTTCTACCTGAAACGGATCGCATACCAGCCCGGCTGATACGACCGGATCAGGAATAGATTCTACCCAATTAGCTACAATATCACTCGTGGCTTCCAGACTTTTAGCCGCTAATTGGTTTAGTACCTGGCCTTTCCAGGGGATAGCCCTGGGGAGGATGACATCGAATGCGGAAATTCTGTCTGTGGCCACCATGGCCAGTTTTTTATTAAAGAAATAGATATCTCTCACTTTACCACGGTAAAACCCGGTTTGACCTGGGAATCGGAAATCGGTGTTGCTGATTGCTGTCATATACGGCAAAAATAGGCTAATCAGATATTACAACTAAATATTTCTTTAGTAATATCTGTGCTTTATTTTGAATGCCCAACCAGTTTTCCGTTTTTATACTTTTGCACTTCTTTGACAGCTCCTGATGGGTCGTAATACGTCCAGGACCCGACACGTTTGTTACCGGCAAACTGGCCAGTAACAGCAAGGCTACCTTCCTCATAATAGGAGGTATAGGATCCGTGTTTCATTCCTGAAGAATAAACTGTTTCGGATTTTTTCTTTCCGTTAAGATAATATGCTATTTCTTTTCCCACCTTCCTGTCGCCTACAAAAGGTTCTTCTAGTATTTTCTGTCCGTCAGATGAATACGTTAGCCTAGGTCCACTAAGCATTCCATTCTCGTAGGTCTCGGTTTGTTGAATGGTCCCGTTCTCATGCCAGGAAATCCATTGGCCGGCAGGGTGCCCCTGAATGATGGTTTGATCTGCCTGGGGCTTTCCATCAGGATAGTACTTCAATACATGCTGGTCTTTTTCTTTATGACTGTATTCAATATGGGTTTTTAATTCTCCGTTAGGATAAAATTCCTCGTTTAACCCTGTTTTAAATCCGTCAAGATAACGGAACTTGTGTTTTTTGGTTCCCTCAGGATACCAGGCTACATTCTCGCCAGTCAGTTTACCGTGAAGGTAGTGTCCCTGGATTAGCAAATTCCCTTCTTCATCATAGGTCTTGAATTCACCTTCAGGTGAACCTTGACTGTTGATACTCACAGTTTCCAACTGGCCATTTGGATGATAGGTTTTAAAAAATCCATGAACAATGCCATCCTTAAAATTTTCTTCAGTTCTCAATCGGCCATCCTGATAGTAGGTCTTAGTGATCCCATTCACTTTACCATTTTTATATTCTTCAGTCTTTTTGAGCGTGCCATTCGAGTAATAGGAATTCACAATACCATCCGGTTTACCTTTCCTGAATGTTGTGATTGATTTTAATTTCCCAGAAGGAAAATACAATGTCAGAGTGTCGGTTAAAGTATCTTTTTCAAACCTGCCGGACTGAATAACCATACCATACTCATCATAGACCATCACCTTCCCTTGTTTCAAGCCATTGTTGAAATGAAGTGTTTGCTGAATGCTTCCATTTAAGTAATACGAAGTGAAAGTTCCGGTTTTCTTGCCATGTACAAATGTACCCGTAATGGCTATCTTCCCGTTTGGATGATATTTGACATAATCACCCTGCACCAGGTTACTGTCTCCATTAAGGACCTTATAATGCTCTTTAACATGTTCTTTTTTAGCATCATAATAAGTATTAATTTCTGTTAACGTCTGACCCATTAAGCCATGGATGCTTACCGACATGAAGGCAATAAAGAATAGCGGATGAACCAGTAACTTCGGCATTCTCATTTTATGGGAAGTTTGGTTAGCTGATTTTTTCTATGACTATGGCAGAGGCTCCGCCACCCCCATTGCAGATACCGGCTGCTCCATATCTGGAATTTTGTTTTTGAAGCACTGTTGTCAGCGTAGTGATAATCCGAGCACCGGATGCTCCCAAAGGATGACCTAGGGACACCCCACCGCCATAAATATTAACTTGGTCTCGATCCAGGTTCATTTTTTTATTGTTTGCTAACGCTACTACCGAAAAGGCTTCATTGATTTCGTAATAATCGACATCTTTTTGATTCAGGCCAGCATTTTCAATGGCTTTAGGTATAGCCACTGAAGGCGTGGTGGTGAACCAAATTGGATCCTGCGCAGCATCTGCAAAACCGGCAATTCTTGCCAGGGGAGCAAGGTTCAATTCTTCGGCTTTGGATTTACTCATCAGGATTAAAGCAGATGCTCCATCATTTATAGTAGAGGCATTTGCAGCGGTGACGGTTCCATCCTTCGAAAAAACAGGTCGAAGATTCGGCACTTTGTCGAAGTTTACTTTTTTAAATTCCTCATCTTCGGTTATTGTCGTAGTAGCACCTTTCCTGCCGGGTACTTCTACCCCAATCACTTCATCGCTGAAAATGCCCTTGGACCAGGCCTCGGCTGATCGACGGTATGAACTGATGGCATATTCATCCTGTTCCTCCCGGCTGATATTCATTTCTCTGGCGGTATTATCAGCGCAGTTACCCATTGGAAATTTGTAATATATTTCCCATAGACCATCGCGTTCCAGACCATCAACGAGCTCAGCATTCCCGTATTTGTATCCAAACCTCGCCTTCGGCACATAAAATGGGATATTGGACATGCTTTCCATCCCACCGGCAACCACAACATCATTGATTCCCAACATAATGCTCTGTGCCCCGAACATCACCGATTTCATTCCACTTGCACATACTTTATTCACCGTTGTACACGGAACCTGATAGCCAATACCGGCTCCAATGGCAGCCTGGCGGGCAGGAGCCTGCCCCAGGTTGGCTGAGACTACATTTCCCATAAATACTTCCTCTACCTGTTCCGGAGAAACTCCTGCTTTGACGAGGGCTCCTTTAATCGCCGTTGAACCTAATTCGACCGTACTAAGTCCTGCAAGGCATCCACCAAAACTTCCGATAGGTGTACGAACGGCAGAAATGATATAAACTTCGTTCATTTATTTGTTCAGTTATTAATATAAATGTATAGACATTGAGAGATTGTTCACAGATTCACCAGTCTGGTTTGCTATTGTCTTTTTTCTTTTTCGCTTTGCGCTTGTTCTGCTGAATGTATTGAATCTCATTATTTTTCATGGCTTCAAGGATCATTTTTGCCTTTTCTTCGCTGATATTCATCTTTTTTAGTTTGTCAGCCGGAGTTGGCATGGGCTTCCTGTCCTTAGGTTTTTCCTGGTTCTGTTCATTGGCATTTTGTTGGTCCTTTTTCTGACCATCTTTCTTCTGCTGATTATTTTGTTTTTGCTGATCCTTCTGCTGTTGGTCTTTATTCTGTTGATTTTTGTTTTGCTGCTCTTTATTTTTTTGATCCTGGTTTTGCTTTTTCTTATTCTGCTGATTCTTATTTTTCTGATCCTTATTTTTTTGGTCTTTGTCCTTATTTTTTTGATCCTTATTCTGATTATTCTTTTGTTTTTGTTCTTGTTGTTTAATAATCTTCTTCAATAGCTCATAGTTGTATCTGGCATCGTTATTCCCTGGGTTAAGTTTGAGGGCCTGCTTATAATTAGTCAAGGCTTCTTTGTATTTCTTTTTTTCAAAATTGAGTTCTCCCAATTGCTGTCTGGCCAATGAGCTGATTATTTTATTACTATTCTCAGCGACGGTACGATAGTTGTTCATGGCAGCGGCCGTATCCTTCAGGTGATATTGAGCATTGGCCCAATTCAGCCTGGCACGTTCGTCTTTAGCTCCGAGTGAATCCAGAAGGTATTGATATTTTTCACTGGCCAGTTTATAGTTTTTTGCCAGGTAGGCGTCTTCAGCTTCCTTTTTTGCTTTGTTTTCTTTAGCAATCTTATCAAGTTCGGTACCCGGGAGAAGGATCAGTAATATAGCTAGTATTACCTTCATATCTTTAATGGTTTTACGAAGAGGAGGGAATCAAGCAACATTAAAACGAATGCTGCACTCAGAAAATAGACATATTTATTTGCAGATACATCAATTGTTCTCGCATCACGAAGTTGCCCTTTAACATCGTTTATTGAATTAATCAACCGACTAACATCATTTTGATGATTACTAATCTCAAAGTACTTGCCTCCCGTACGAGCAGCTAATTCCTTCAGCGATTGCCTTCCCAGCTTGGAGATAACATCTTTACCTGCCCTATCTTTTTTAAATCCCTGAGGAGTTGGAATTTTAGATCCTCTTGTGGTACCAACTCCCAGAGTGAATAGTTTTATACCACGGTCTTTGACCTCACTTCTGACATTAGCCGTTTCATTTCCAAAATCTTCCCCATCACTGATGAGAAGAATGATTTTTGATTTGGGGTCCACCGTAGATTCTTCGTCTGTTCCAAGTTTATCCAGGGACATTGTCAATGCCGGCCCAAAGTCTGTACCGGTATTAGGAACCAAAGAAGTATTAAGGGTTTCAATGAATAAATTAAGCGCTTCCTGATCAAATGTGAGTGGACATTGCATGAAAGCTTCTGATGAAAAGATGATGAGCCCGATCCGATCCGAACTAAATTCATCTATAATTTTCCTAAGTTCAAATTTTACTTTCTCAATTCTACTGGGCTGAATATCATTTGCATTCATTGATTCCGAAAGGTCCACATCTATCATGATATCCTTCCCAATGGATTTGACTTCCGATCTGGAACTTCCAAACGAAGGACCCAATAGAGCTAATATCAGCAAGGTGAAATAACCACCTCTCAGCAGAATCTTGAAAATAACCGACGCAAAATCTGCTCTAAGTATTTTGCTTAACCGTATAATACGGAATACATAAGTTGCATACAATATGATGAAGGACGCGACAACCGCTGTTTCAAAAATACCCCAGGAATGATACCAACTCAAGTTTTAATTCAGTTTTTGAACCCGGCAAATATAATGGATTGATTTTCGAAACCTGAGATAAATAAGAGCGTACAGGTTAAACTTTAAAATCAAAGTAATGGTGTTTAGACAGCGTCTGAAAAGAATTCATCATCTTTGCTTGCTATATATTTGATCCACTCATAGGAAATATGGTCATGCCATCAAGAGTAGTTAATAGATTAAGGGAAAAGTGGCACCTCAAATCTAATTGGGATGTCTTCGCAGTGATTGTTGTATTCTCCATTTCGGGATCATCGATTGTCTTTGCCAAACGACTATTTTTTGGGCTGGCAGGTATTACTGATGCAACTCCTTTCTGGATTAAATTTTTGTTTTGGCTCGCAATTGTCTTTCCATCATATCAATTTTTCTTAATTGTCTATGGCACGCTGTTAGGTCAGTTTAAGTTTTTTTGGGCCAAAGAGAAGGCTATGGCCAGGGCTATTAGCAAACTTTTTCGAATAACAAAGAAAAAAACATCATCAGCACGACCTACTGATCCAACCATTGGAGGAGGAGCAGTACAAACTCAATCTGAAAAAAGCCAGTAAGTTATTTTTTCTTCAGCAGCCTTGCGTCGGCAAGTCTTACTGCAGTATAGGCATTTACAATTCCACCTGAAACGGACAGGTTAGAAAAGTCCGTTTGTTCATCTTTAGTACCAGGCTTAATTACCATCAAACCTTCAAATTTACGAGACGATTCAATGATGATTTCCCGGATGTCTTTGGGAGTGAGATTAGGGAAATAGCTCAGCAATAAAGCCGCTACACCGGCGGTGACCGGTGAAGCCATGGAGGTACCTTGCGCATCGCGATATTCATTATCAGGTGCAGTGGAATAGATTTTTACCCCAGGCGCGAAAACATCAACGCTATTCTTGCCATAGTTGCTAAATGAGGCTGCCAATCGTTTTCCCTCACCCCAAGAGGAAGCTCCTACTTCAATCCAATTATCTACCGTCTTCTTATTCAATAGTTGACGGTTGGGAAAATTGTTTGCGTCATCGGTATCCTCTCCTGCGTTGCCTGCGGCATGAACCAACAAAACATTTTTACTTTTTGCATATTCGACAGCCTTATCGACATATTCTTTATGAGGAGAGTAGGCCTTGCCAAAGCTCATATTAATTATTTGAGCACCATTGTCCACGGCATAACGGATGGCATTGGCAACATCTTTATCTCTTTCATCTCCATCAGGAACAGTCCTGACTGGCATAATCAATACATTGTTGGCAATACCCTTAATACCTATATTGTTCTCACGATCAGCAGCAATGATTCCCGCTACATGGGTACCATGAAAATGGTCGGTTCCCTTACCAATCACATCATTGTTACCATAGCCCACCTCATTAAGCTGATTGGGGTGATCGCCCACTATTTTCCGTGTATCTAAATCCAGATTGTAGCCATAATCCACTTGTTTTTTAAAATGATCGACCGCATCATCCAACTGATTTAAGATGTTCTTAATATCTGCTTCACCAACCATTTGGAGAATATTAGCCATGAAAGTAGAAGCAAATTTGATTTCTTGATCAGGGGAATTAACTTTTGCTACTTCGTCTGGTGTCAGTTTATCCACATTCAGATATGCTGTTAACAGTTGGTTGTACCTCGAAATCGCTGTCTTCAGACTGTCATAAAAATGATATTGATTGTTGGACTTGGCATAGGTGTCATGAAAACTCTTATCGATCTCCTGCCAGTACTCAAATTCATGCTTCCTCGACTTTTTTACTCCCTCGAATTTTGGCTTTAATCGCTTATATTCCCTGGTCACTTCATAGGTGTCCGGGCCCACATTTGTTCCGTCCTTACCGCCTATAAAATTCCATCCATGAACATCATCAACATACCCATTATGGTCATCATCCACTCCATTGCCAGGAATTTCATCCTTATTGGTCCATATTTTATCTTTAAGATCTTCATGATTGATGTCGATCCCTGAATCAATAATTGCGACCAAAACCGTTTTCGACTTTCTACCTTTAAGAAATTCATAGGCCCTAGTGGTGCTCACTCCATTAAGGCTATCCAATACAGGGTCTTCATTAAACCAATTTGAAGGAGGAAAGGTGGAGGTTGAATTTTGAGCATTAAGTGTCCAGGAATAAAAGAAAAGAAAAATAATTGCAACAAGAATTCTCATTTGAATTGATATTAAATTGATTTGCAATAGTAACCGATCAACTGCAACTGTTCTTGATATTTCGTATGAAAGGTATGCCAGAGACTATTGTTTTAAAGCCTGCAGTCGTATCTCAGTCAATCTACGTTTGGTATCCTGGGTAAAATCACCTTTCATCATCCAGTCGAAGTAAGAGGGTTCTTTGTTCAGCACTTCGGAAACCGGTTTGCCTTTATGTTTTCCAAAATTGAATACGGCAATTCCTTGATGATTCAACACAATCCTACCGGCCAGGTCAATCATATTAGTAAATGATAAGTTGTGAAGAGCCTCTACATCATTCCTGATCACACCTATTTGCTTACCCTGATTATCGATGACAGGTTGATTTTCATACCTTTCCAGTTGAGCTTCCAGTACTTGCAGGGTAGCGGTGGCATCGGCTTCAGCCGAGTGGGCATTTTCCAATGTTTCATTGCAATAAAACTGGTAGGCAGCAGACAATGTTCTTTTCTCCATTATATGAAACAGGCGCTGAGAATCTATTATTTTTCTGTTCCTGGTCTCAAAATTTACCTCAGCCCTGAGAAATTCTTCAACCAAAATAGGAATATCAAATTTGATCAGATTAAATCCTCCCAGGTCACATCCTTCCAACCATTTGGCCAGGTTACGTGCAACCGTTTTGAACGTTGGAGCATCTTTTATATCTTCATCAAAAATACCATGAATTAGGCTGGATTCTTTTGGTATCGGCATTTCTGGGTTTAGCCTGGATGTCTTGATTTCACGATCATTCCCAGGGCTTACCTTTATAAAAGAATACTCAATAATTCTATCCTTTGATATACTCGTGCCTGTTGTTTCAAGATCAAAAATAACCAGAGGTGACTTCAGAGAAAGCTGCATGATCTATGTATTTTGGCGAATTTAGCAATTAAAAGACTGATTCCAGATCAATACCTCCAAAGTTAGCTGAACTCATCAGGAGGATATTTTTTCGTTTAAGTTGTATTTGACCAAGAACTTCTTCAAGATGCTTAACATCTGTGATTACTTGAAGGTGGGGAAAATGAAAGGCTGATAGAATCTCATCTTCATTTACCCATTCCCTATTTTTTTGCTTAAGCACTGCCGGATTATAAAAAATAATTGCTTCGTTGCAACAGTTGAGGGAACCATCGTAGTGCTTTAAGAAAGACTTGTCTAGACTACTATAAGTATGTAATTCAAGACAAGCGATCAAGTCACGCTTCGGGTATTGCTCCTTGAGGGCCAGGGTTGTTGCTGCTACCTTCGAAGGCGCATGTGCATAGTCTCGGTAAACGGAAGATTCCTCACCATTTGATTTGAGAAGTTGCATTCGCAGGGACGGAAGTTCAAAGGAACGTATGGCCTGGTAGAAGTCATCATCACTGACGCTGAGACGTGATAGCACCTGGCGAGCGCCATTAAGGTTGAGTATATTATGTTTTCCAAAGATCCGGATAGGAATTTTTTCATTTTTATATAGGAGACAGGTCTCGCCATCTTCAACAATATATGGATGAGTCTCATATGGGATGGCACGAACATCCGTACGTTCTTTTGAGCCTATTACGGACGCCAGAGAGTCTTCATTATTAAAAATCAACGTGCCTGCTTTAGGTGTAGTATCAGCAAATTTGTCAAATTGTTGCACATACTCTTCTTCCGTAGGGAACACATTTATATGGTCCCAGGCGATGCCACTAATTAGTCCAATATGATGTTGATAGTTTAGAAACTTAGGCGTCGTGTCAATTCTGGATGAAAGGTATTCATCTCCTTCAATGATGATCAACGGTGCCTCCGATAGCCTGACCCTACCTTGAATATTGCTGACATCTGCACCAACAACAAAGTCAAAATCACGATTAAGAACATTCAGTACATGCATGATCATTGCTGTGATGGTTGTTTTGCCATGACTACCACCAATGACTATGCGTTGTTTATCTTGAGATCTGGTGTAAACAAATTGTGGGAATGAAAAGACCGGAATGTTTTTTTTATGTGCTTCTATCAACTCTACATTATCTTTAGCGGCATGCATACCCAACACCACCATATCGATATCAGGTGCTATATGCTTTGCATTATAGCCTTCATTCGACGGTAGCAGTCCATGTTGTTCCAGGGATGTTTTTGATGGATCAAAAAAGTGGTCGTCGGATCCGGTTACCGAATGTCCTAGTTTTTGCAGGGCAATGGCCAGACCGTGCATGACACTTCCTCCCATAGCAATCAAATGTATTCGCTGCCTTGATGATTCCATATCGCCAAATTTATAAGAAAAAATGAGAAGTCCACAAGAACCAATTATGAGGCTGAAAATCTATTGTTAGTGGATGATTATTATCTCAAATCGACCAAAATGATTAAGAGTTAAATCATAGTTGGCAAGAAATAAGATTAACTCATGACTTTTATAGTTTCATGAGTATATCAAACAATGATATGTCTAAACGATCAATACAGGTAAAATTAAGCAGGCAGTGATACATTTGAGCTTCTGTCTTCTAGTAAATCCCTCAAGTAATATTGAAGGCTAAACTTCATTTTCTACATCTTGTACCAAAAAGGTCAAAGATTAGCAAGATGCCTAAGTGTTGAACTTATTTACTTGTTGTTTCCGTTTTTAATTCACTCCAGAAGGTGTAGCTTTAAATATTAGCAAATTATTTAACTTCGCCTCAAAATTTGATAATCCGAGTAACTAAGATTAGATGAATATTCTCGTTTGTATTTCGCATGTTCCCGACACAACAGCTAAAATTGCTTTTACTGACAATAACACCAAATTTGATAGCAATGGTGTACAGTTTATCATATGTCCATATGATGACTATGCCCTTGCTCGTTCGGTGGAGTTGAAGCAATCTAATGACGCTCATGTCACCGTACTCAATGTTGGCCTGGCAGAAACCGAACCTACCATTCGTAAGGCGCTGGCTATCGGTGCCGATGAAGCTATTCGGGTTAATGCCCAACCCATTGATGCACTGTTTGTGGCAGAGCAAATCGCAGAAGTGGTGAAAAACGGCAACTACGACCTGATTATGATGGGTAGAGAATCAATAGATTATAATGGCGGTCAGGTTCATGCCATGGTAGGTGAGATGGTAGGAATTCCAGCTATTTCTCCTGTAATGACCCTTGACATTGACGGTAATCTGGCTAAGATGTCCAGGGAGATTGAGGGTGGAAAAGAATTTCTGGAAGTGGAGATGCCATTCATAGCCGGGTGTCAGGAACCCATTGCCGAATGGATTATTCCGAATATGAGGGGTATCATGACTGCTCGGTCCAAGCCGTTGAACGTTATTGAACCTGTAGACAGCAGCACGTCACAATCAATCACGGCTTATGAGCTTCCGCCGGAGAAGGGAGGGGTAAAAATTGTGGAAACCGTTGAAGAACTTGTTGATCTTTTAAAAAATGAGGCAAAAGTTATATAATCAATAGAATTTAGACGTTTATGGCAATATTAGTACTTGTAGAATTAACTGATGGAAAAATAAAAAAATCATCCAGAGAGGCTGTAAGTTATGGTACACATCTTGGAGAGGTGTATGCATTAGTTTTAGGAGATAGTAACAATAGTGATCTGTCAGATCTGGGAAGCAATGGAGCAAGTAAGGTTCTTCATGTCAAAGGTGATTTCGGTTCAATTCAGTCTTCAGCAAGCGCTATTGAAGAGGTGATGCAAACTACTAGTGCAGATACACTCCTGGTGACTAAATCATCTAAATCCACCGCCATCGCCGCTCTGGCAGCTATAAAAGTAGAAGCCAGTATGGTATCAAACGTAGTGGCACTGCCAGATACATCAGCAGGTTTCAAAGTAAAACAAAGTATTTTTACCGGCAACGCCTTTGCCATGGTTGAGCTGTCCAAGGAGAAAAAGGTATTGTCCTTAAACAAGAACATTGTTGAGGTTAAAGAAGATGGAAGCAAGGCAGAGGTGGAGGAAATTAATTTTACACCACAACCATCGGATCAAAAGGTACACATCACCGGTAATGAAAAAACAACAGGTGAGATATTATTACCTGAAGCTGATATTGTTGTTTCAGGTGGGAGAGGGCTCAAGGGTCCTGAAAACTGGGGTATGATTGAAGATTTGGCAAATGTACTTGGAGCTGCCACCGCCTGTAGCAAACCGGTTTCAGATATGGACTGGAGGCCTCACCATGAGCATGTAGGGCAGACTGGGATAAAAGTGAGTCCAAGTCTGTACATTGCCATTGGTATTTCGGGAGCCATTCAACATTTGGCGGGGGTTAATTCTTCCAAGTATATTGTTGTCATCAACAAAGATGAAGAAGCGCCATTTTTCAAAGCAGCTGATTATGGTATTGTTGGCGATGCTTTTGATGTGGTTCCAAAGTTAACTGAAGCGATTAAAGCTTCAAACAATTATTGATTTGGCTGAAGAAAAAATAAAATTAGAGATCCTTGGACTTTCGTCCAGTCAGTCTCAAAGTGGTTCGTTTGCCTTAGTGCTCAGAGAAGTAGAAGGTGATCGGAGATTGCCAATTATTATAGGGATGTTCGAGGCCCAGGCTATTGCTATTGAGATAGAGAAGATCATCCCTAACCGACCCATGACTCATGATCTCTTTAAATCTTTTGCCCATGAGTTTAAGTACCAGGTAGATGAGATCGTTATCTCCGACTTGAAGGAAGGTGTTTTTTTTGCTAAGATCATTTGTACCGGTGAGTTTGGTCAGGTTGAAATTGATGCGCGCCCCTCGGATGCTATTGCCATATGTCTTCGGTTTAATGCCAAGATTTATACCTATGAGAAAATTTTGTCAGAGGCTGGTATCGTTTTATCCGAAGAAGAAGAGATCCAAGAAATTTCCGGTAAGGAAGAACACCAACCCGTGAGTAAAAAAAGCAAGTCCAGGACCCTTGATGACTATTCTCTGGACAAACTCAAAAAGATGCTGGATAAGGCCATCGAGGAAGAAGACTATGAACGTGCGGCAAGGATCAGGGATGAGATAGGGAAGAGGAACTAGCTGTAAGCCCAAGCTGAAGATGCTTCAGCTAACAAATATATTGGCTCATCTGAAGTACCATGGAGTCAAATGACCTCCTATTTCAAGGTATACCTCAGAATTAATTTTGATTCATTCGATTTACCTGAGATATCAAGTAACAAGCCTTTTCTATTGACAATTTTAGTATGATCAATCTCCAGACCAATTTTTGATGGTGGAGTTAAGTTAGCATCTGAAAACGTGAGGCTCAGGATGTTAGTCTTAATGTCATAATTGGAGACCATGTAAGTATAGGTGGCCTCGAATGAGTCATAGTTATATAAGACTTCGACAGGTCCGTTGTAGTTATAGAATAATGCTGTCCCATAATTATCTTTAATAGGAAATACGGGTTGACTGAACTCAATGGTAATTGTACTGCCAACGGTGATTTCTGTCCCTTCTGGAGGTTCAATATCAACGATTGCAGGTGGTTCAAGACTATGCCCACATGATAGGAACAGAAGACTGATAGCAGGTAGAATGAAACGACTGAACATGACTGGATAGGTTAAACATTGATGAAATTATCATCTAATTACTTAAACAGTTAAGGATAAAAAATATTGTACTCAAATAGATGATTTTCATCCCAAAATCATACCAACAATAGTGGCTGAGAGCAGAGAAGCAAGGGTCCCGGCCAGAAGGGCTCTTAATCCGAATTGCGAGAGAAGCACCCGTTTTCCAGGAGCAAGACCTCCGATTCCTCCAATCTGTATACCAATAGAAGCGAAATTGGCAAATCCACATAGCATATATGTTGACATAATTATTGATTTTGTGGATGTGAATGCTCCTGATGCTTTCAATGTGGCCAGACTTTCATAACCAACAAACTCACTGGCAATTAGTTTTTCTCCAAGAAGTTGGCCAACAAGGGTGATATCATGAGATGCAACTCCGATAATCCACATGAGCGGTGCAAAAAGATATCCAAGTATAAATTGTAGTGAGAGATTTTGATATTGTCCGTGTGTGAAACCGGAAATCACCTCATTTAACCCCACCCATCCTCCGATTTTAACAAAAATATAATTAGCCATGGCAATAAAGGCAAAAAATACAAGAAGCATGGCCCCTACATTCAAGGCCAACTTTAACCCTTCCGTAGTGCCATTTGACATGGCATCCAGCAGGTTAGAGCCCACATTTTGTTTGCTGATCTTAATGTCTTTGTTTATGGACTCAGTTTGGGGAAGTATGATCTTTGAGATCACAATAGCGCCGGGAGCAGCCATCACTGATGCAGCCAACAAATGCTTGGCAAAGATCAGACGTTGAGCAGGATCATCGCCTCCCAAAAATCCGATGTAAGCGGCAAGTACTCCGCCTGCGACAGTAGCCATCCCTCCCGTCATCACAAGCAATATCTCTGACCGGTTCATTTTCTCCAGGTAGGCTTTGATTAATAATGGTGCTTCTGTCTGTCCTAGGAATATGTTACCGGCAACAGATAAGGACTCAGCCCCGGAGATTTTGAGCGTTTGTGTAAGCAACCAGGCTAACCCATATACCACCTTCTGTATGATTCCCAGATAAAAAAGAACGCTGGTCAGTGCAGAAAAAAAGATGATGGTTGGTAGGATTTGCAAGGCAAAAATATACCCTGACGCATCTACGTTCATCAGATCACGAAAAAGGAATGTGCTGCCAATCGCCGTGAAATCCAGTATTACAACAAACATTTTGCCTACTATCTCAAATGTCGCCCTGACAAAAGAAATCTTCAATATGCTAAATGCAAGAATTAATTGAAGCCCAAGCCCAATTCCAACCACTTTCCAGGAAACAGCCCTCCGGTTCATACTGAACAGATAAGCTATCAATATCAGGACGACAATCCCGAGAATACCTCTTGGAACGGATTCAAACCAATTGCCTTCCTTTGTTAGACTTTTTTCATCGATCAGGTTAGCCTTTTTGTCAGACATGGTACTGGCCTTAGCCAGAGTGTCAATTTGCTGAACAATAGCAGTGTCAACAATAGATTTCTGATCTGCAATTGAGCCTGTCTGTACCATGGGGGCTCCTTTTCCCGGTATGGCCCAAAGTAATATCAGGTAAAAAGAATAGGTTACGGTACGTTTCATCCAGCAAACGATAAATGCTGACTAAGAAACAAACAATTTGCCTGAGTACAAAATATGCAATGTTCAATCTCCTTCCTTTTACATGCAATAGGCGCTGTGCTAAGAACCTTCTCCGAACATTGATTAGAAAATTATCAGTAAGATTTTACAATGGCAAATCAAAGTAACATAGGTTTTAATGATAAGGAGGCCAATCAGGTTTCAACTATGGACGTCTTGATAAAATGAGCGGATTTGCTTTAAAACCCGCATATAAGTATTTTGGTGGCCATGAGTTTTTTTAAATCGATCCTCCTTACACATAATGAATCTTTATGAACGATCCATCAACTGAGTCCCAGGAGACATTCCTGGGACACCCCAAGGGATTATATATTCTTTTTTTTACTGAAATGTGGGAAAGGTATAGCTACTACGGAATGCGTGCCTTACTTACTCTTTTCTTAACCGCAACCATCACTTCAGAAAATCCCGGATATGGCTGGAATAAGGAAATGGCTTTTGCCCTTTATGGCTGGTACACCATGTTGGTTTATGTCATGTCGATCCCTGGAGGCATATTTGCAGATAAGGTGTTAGGTCAGAAACGAGCGGTGATGCTGGGAGGTATCCTGCTGGTATTTGGTCATTTGACGTTGGCCATTAATGCTCCCATAGCTTTTTATACAGGTTTAGGACTGATCATTTTAGGGGTTGGTTTTTTGAAACCGAATATTTCGACCATGGTGGGCGGACTCTATAGAAAAGGAGATGATCGTCGTGACCTCGGTTTTTATATTTTTTATATTGGTATTAACCTGGGGGCTTTTGCTGCAGGTTTGACCATTGGTCCGTTGGGCGAAGATGTTAACTGGCACTATGGATTTGGTTTAGCAGGAATTGGGATGTTTATCGGCCAGATAATCTACGTCTGGGGTCAACGTTACCTGGTAGGGATTGGTGACCCACCTCAGAAGGCTAACATATCCGTTAACAGATCCGTTGAACCTAGCATGTTAAGAAAATTGCTAAGGCATAAAACCGCCTTTGTGGTAACCGCGCTTATCATAACCCTCGGCCTTTATATGACATTCAGCCCTATATTCATTCTTTGGCAGATCATGGATCATATTGGATACGGTATATTGATTTTGGCATTAAGTCTGTTTGTTGGATTTGGCATGGTTATTTATAGTGAGTTGGACCATATCGAGAAAGACAGAGTAATAGTTTTACTCCTTTCCTTTCTTATTGTTGTCGTTTTTTGGGGGGCGTTCGAACAAGCCGGAGGATTAATGAATGTATATGCACGGGATAAAACCGATCGGTTGATTAACCCTTTCTGGATCGACATCTTCTTTGTGGTTATGGTGTTGATAGGTTTGATCCAGGGCGTTATCAAGAAGCGAAAGGGAGAAGCCACAGCTATGGCCTGGATCATTGGTTCAATTTTAGCGGCTGTTGGGCTATTTGCAGTGAGATTTTACTTTATCACTACAAATCCATGGGAAGTTCCGGCTACGGTTTTCCAGTCGGTGAATTCTTTCTTTATATTCACACTGGCTACTATGATTGGCGCATTCTGGTATCGACGCCACCATAAGGGTAAGGAATCATCTTCACTGTTTAAAATGGGAGTGGGTGTTGTGATCATGGGCTGGGGGTTCTTTTTCATGGCGGCAGCTTACTCACAGTATGAGTCTATTGGCAGCTCCGCCATGTACTGGCTGATTCTTGCCTATCTATTCCATACGGTTGGAGAGCTTTGTCTATCTCCGGTTTCATTATCGTTTATTACTAAACTAGCCCCGGTAAAATATGCCTCCATTATGATGGGTACCTACTTTGCGTTCACGGGATTTGGGAATAAGCTAGCAGGTATTCTGGGTGAACTTTCTCAATCCGCAGGTGAATTCCAAATTTTTATGGGAATTGCCATCTTCTGTACTATTGTGGGTCTGTTGGTTGTTGTCCTCATCAAACCCCTAAAAAGGTTGTCTCATGGCGCCGAGGATATTATTGAAGCACCTCAATAGTTTGCTCTGATTATGAAAAAAAAGAGGTCACCACACTTTGGTTTGGTGACCTCCATTAATATGTAAAATATCTGGTTTAAGATTCCAACTCATTGGGCATTTTCCCAGCTCTCCAGTGCTCTTCTATTTTCTCCAGCGGAACGCCCTTAGTCTCAGGAATGTATTTGAGTCCCCATAAAATCCCCACAACAGCAATTCCAGCATACAAGAGGAAAGCCCCTGCAGGATTTGGATCAGTTTCAATGGCTTCTTTACCATCTTTCATCACAGTTTTGGTAATTTCCATTCCATCGCCTGTAAAAAACCAGGCAAGTTTGAGGAAGGTGAATGCCACAATTCCGTTAAAGAACCAGTTCGACAGAGCACCTACACTCATGCCAACGCCTCTTATTTTTAGAGGGAAAATCTCAGAAATTATAAGCCAGCCTAAGGGACCCAGGCTGATAGCAAAAAATACGATATAGATCAAAACTGTTCCAACGGTGACCCACTTAAGATTGTCACCCAAACTGTCCTTGAAAAAGAAAAATCCTCCAAGGGCAGCTAGCGCAATCATCATACCTATTAGCCCAATAAAATAAAGTTTTCTTCGTCCAATTTTATCAATAAGGAACATTGATAAAATTGTTGATCCTACGTTAACCACTCCAACGCTTATCGTGGCGGTAATAGCTGCCCTTGCCCCTTCAAATCCTGCAATAATAAAAAGAGTTGGGGCATAATAAATTACAGTATTAATCCCTACAAATTGCTGAATAAACATAATTCCAACGGCAATGAATAATGGAATTCTCCATGTTTTACTAAATAGCTCGGCAAATCCAACAGACTGTTGATCTATGCTTATTTCTTCTTTTATTTTGGCAACAGCATTTTCCACCAGGGCAGGATCTTCAACTTTCTCAAGTACTTTTCGACCCTCTTCCTCTTTTCCTTTACCTATTAGGAATCTCGGTGTTTCAGGCAAAAACAACATTCCAATTAAGAGTATTGCTGCTGGAAATACACCCACATAAAACATCCAACGCCAGGAAAAAGGGTTGGATTCATCAGCAAAAGCAAGATCACTGAAGTACGAGGCTACAATGCCAATTGTAATCATCAACTGGAATGATGATACCAGCGCTCCTCTCATTTTAGTAGGCGATATTTCGGATATGTAAAGGGGTACGGCAAAAGATGAGATACCTATGGCAATTCCCAACAGTACACGACTCACCGCTAGGAAAGACATAGTTGGGGCTGCACCCGTCAAAATTGATCCTACAGCAAAAATCAATGAAGTAGCGATAATTACTTTTTTTCTGCCGACTATGTCGGTGATTCTACCGCTGCCTAAGGCACCTAGAACGGCACCCACCAAGACAGCTGTAGTAACAATTTCCTGCTGATTAGTAGTCAGATTCCAACTCTGCTTAAGGAATGGTAAGGCGCCTGAGATGACACCTGTGTCAAAACCGAAAAGTAAGCCACCGGTTGATGCGATAGCTGCAATTACAATAACAAGGGTCTTGTTTTGATGTTGCTCTGAAGTCATATAAAGTTCTAGTTTAAGTGTTTAATGATTCCAAGAAAATTTGATTGATTTGTAACCGTTTCTGTCCTGTCCAGATATCATGTCACGAAAATCGATCCGTAATATAGTACATCTGGAGAATAATACTCTAAATATTTAGACAGATAACTTGATTTTTGGTGAGAAATGACAGCGTGGAAGAAAAAGATACGACAGCATTTTATTTTGTTATGCCGATCTTAACGATTTAATTGAATGTTAGAACTTCGTGGTAAGTGGAGGTGTGGAACTAATTTATCATCTATATATTTACGATCTTTTTTAAATCTAAATTGAATATGAAAGACTATTTGCATCGTCTCAGCTACATTTTATTAGGCATTGTGTTTTTTAGTTGTTCAACTCCTTCTACGGACAAACAGGACGCCGGGGAAGATCAATTGGTTGAACAATTACTATCCAGGATGAGTCTTGAAGAAAAGGTAGGCCAAATGACACAGGTAACTTTAACAGTAGTGTCAAAAGGGCCGAATCAATATGTGGCAGATGAACCACATCAGCTCGATGAAAAAAAACTCCGTCATGCCATTGTTGACTACCATGTAGGCTCAATCCTGAACACCGGTGGACATGCACAAACCTTGAAACACTGGCATGAGATTATAGATGAAATGCAACGTATGTCAAAAGAAGATACTCGTTTGGGCATTCCAATCCTTTATGGGATCGATGGCATACATGGACAGAATTATACGGTTGGAAGTACTTTGTTTCCCCAGGAAATAGGGCAAGCCGCTACCTGGAATCCTGAATTGGTAGAAAATGCTGCTGCGATCACGGCTTACGAAATAAGGGCTTCGGATATCCCCTGGAATTTTTCACCCGTTCTTGGAGTTGGCCGAACACCTCTATGGCCGAGGTTTTACGAAACGTTAGGAGAAGACACGTATCTTGTGTCATCTCTAGGTGCAGCCATAATAAGGGGGTATGAAGGCGAAAACCCGGGAAATAAAGTAAAAGTAGCCTCTTGCATGAAACATTACATGGGCTATTCATTCCCTTTAAGTGGCAAGGATCGAACGCCTGCCTGGATTCCTGATATTTTTTTACGAGAATACTTTCTCCCACCTTTTAAAGCTGCTGTAGATGCCGGTGCCAGTACGGTAATGATTAATTCGGGAGAGGTAAATGGAGTGCCTGTTCATGCAAGCCATTACATGCTCACCGAAATTTTGCGAGACGAATTGGGATTTGATGGAGTGGTTGTTACAGACTGGGCTGATATCAATTATCTGTACACCCGTCACAAAGTAGCTGCTTCGAACAAGGATGCTGTAAAGCAGGCCATAGAGGCCGGAGTTGATATGAGCATGGTACCTTATGACTTCAGCTTTGCCGATATTTTAATTGAACTGGTCAAGGAGGGAAGCATCCCTGAGTCAAGGATAGACCTCTCAGTACGCAGGATACTGCGGCTTAAGCATAAATTGGGTCTTTTTGACCATCCTTCTTATCCCTTAAGCAATTATCAGGAATTTGGATCTAAAAAACATCAAGAGGCTAACCTGGAAGCTGCACGTGAATCAATAACCCTATTAAAAAACAACAAAAATTTGTTGCCTCTATCTCCTTCAACCCGTGTTCTGATCACAGGCCCTACGGCCAACAATATGCGAAGCTTGAACGGAGGTTGGAGCTATACCTGGCAAGGAGATCAAACGGATCACTATGCAAAAGATAAGCATACTATTTATGAAGCAATCAAAGAAAAAATCGGCGATCGGGCGATGGTTGAAGGTGGCTCGACGTTTGATGATCCTATTTCAGTTGATCAAGCGGTTCGTAAAGCTATGAAAGCCGATGTGGTTGTTCTATGCCTGGGTGAAACCTCGTATACCGAAAAGCCAGGTGATATTGAAAATATCAGCCTGCCACAGGAGCAGATCAACCTGGCCAAAGAACTCGCCTCTACCGGCAAACCTGTTGTCCTTGTGCTTGTTGAAGGGCGTCCTCGATTAATACATTCTATTGTAAAAGGAGTGGACGCAGTGCTCATGGCCTACCTTCCGGGTAATCAGGGCGGCCAGGCCATTGCCGACATCCTGTTTGGAGAGGTAAATCCTTCCGGAAAACTGCCCTTTACTTATCCAAAATTTGCTAACTCATTGGTGCCCTATGACCATAAATATACTGAGGAACTAAAGATTGATGACGGCCTTGATCACGAAGGTGAAACCTATTTTTCTCCAGAGTTTGAATTTGGAGAGGGATTAAGTTACACTACCTTTTCCTACGATCATCTTTTGTTGAATGGTAAGTTGTTTGCACCTAAAGACACCCTTGATCTATCTGTTGAAGTTACCAATAGCGGGGAGAGGGCTGGTAAGGAAGTGGTGCAGTTGTATATGAGCGATTTGGTGGCCTCAATCACTCCTCCAGTCAAACGTCTAAGAGGTTTTAAAAAGATATTGCTTCAGGCCGGTGAGATGAAGAAGGTAAGCTTTCGATTACCGGTGTCTGCTCTATCATTCGTAGATGAAAAGGGGAAATGGCGTCTTGAACCCGGTCTATTCAAAGCGAGCATTGGTGGATTGACTTCAGAGCTGGAAATTGCATCAACTCAATAGGAACATGATACCAAAGATCATGTTGATCAGCCTGCTTTATTTGAGTGGATATCACTGGTGTACGGCGCAGGAGCAGCGACCATGGAAATCTGAATTTGATCGTTTTGATAGATATGATAGCCAGCATGAGCTTCCCGACTCAGCTATATTATTTACCGGAAGCTCATCAATTAGAATGTGGAGTCATGTATCACAAGACTTCAACGACAATCACATATTAAACCGAGGGTTCGGAGGATCACAAATCAAAGATCTCATTGTTTACTTTGATCGGGTTATTGCCCGTTACAATCCGAAACAAATAATTGTTTATTCAGGTGATAACGATATTGCCGCCGGAAAATCAGCCAGGGATGTCTACGGAGACTTGTGTGTATTATTAGGTATGGTCAGGGTAAAATTTCCTAAGACTCCTGTGTATGTTATCTCAATTAAACCCAGCCTGGCGCGCTGGTCCCTTTGGCCTGAGATGCATAAAACCAATGACCTGATCAGGCAGTATATAGCAAGTTACTCCATGGCTACTTTTATAAATATTTCAAGTTTGATGTTGAATAAAGGTAGGCCAAACCCGGCCTTGTATCTTGGGGACGGACTTCATATGAATGAAAAGGGATATCAATTATGGGTGGCTCAACTGGCACCCTTCATTACCCGATAAATTCAACAGAATATTCCATCCAGTGGGCTGTCCAAAATTAACCCGGAAATTGTAAAAGAATATTCTACCCAAGCAGCGGTCAAATTTTAAATGATTTGATAATCTGTCAATTAGGTTTCAAACAAACCTTATTTCCAAAAAAGTAATTCCCAGAGATGAGTGCACTTTGTTGAAATAGGCATGGTTAACCCTTTCATAGGTAATTAATAATCAATAGTTATCAACCATTTTAGATCGTTATTCTTGAAAGTGTCATGAATAACGCGGGTTAAAAAAATAAACCCTCGGGAATTCCTGAGGGTTTATTAACATAAGCGTATTTTACAGCGGGATCACATCATGCCAGGCATTCCACCGCCGCCCATTGGAGGGGCAGGAGGATTTTCTTCAGGCTCATCCGCTACTACAACTTCGGTCGTCAACAGTAGAGAAGCTATGGATGATGCATTCTCAAGTGCCAGGCGCGTTACCTTGGTTGGATCGATAACACCAGATTTGATCAGGTGTTCATACTTATCGTCTTTAGCGTTAAAGCCGAAGTCATCTTTTCCATCTTTCACTTTCTGAACCACTACAGAACCTTCCATACCTGCGTTTTCCACGATTGTACGAAGAGGAGATTCCAGGGCTGTTTTGACAATAGCAACTCCCGTTGCTTCATCATCATTTTGAGATTTAACCTTATCCAATGAATCAATAGCTCTGATGAGCGCAACCCCACCTCCAGCAACTACACCTTCCTGCACAGCTGCTCTTGTGGCATGTAAGGCATCGTCAACACGATCTTTCTTCTCCTTCATTTCCACTTCTGTTGCTGCACCGATATATAGGATAGCAACTCCACCTGAGAGCTTTGCCAGCCGCTCTTGAAGCTTTTCCCGGTCGTAATCTGAAGTGGTAGATTCAACCTGAGCCTTAATTTGGTTGATCCTGGCTTCGATGTTTTTCTTTTCGCCATTGCCATTGATAATGGTTGTGTTGTCTTTATCAATGTTCACTTTTTCAGCAGTACCTAAATAATCGATGGTGGCATTCTCGAGTTTATAACCTCTTTCTTCCGAGATTACGGTACCACCTGTAAGCACAGCGATATCTTCAAGCATAGCTTTTCTGCGGTCTCCAAACCCCGGAGCTTTTACCGCAGCAATTTTGAGAGTACCTCTGATCTTGTTTACTACAAGTGTGGCAAGTGCTTCTCCATCAACGTCTTCAGCAATGATCAGAAGAGGTTTACTAGTTTGAGATACTGCTTCCAGTATAGGAAGTAGCTCTTTCATTGCAGAAATCTTTTTATCGTAGATAAGGATATAAGGAGTTTCTATTTCAGCTTCCATTTTATCCGTATTGGTAACGAAATATGGAGATAGATATCCTCGATCGAACTGCATGCCTTCAACAGTTCTCACTTCCGTCTCAGTGCCTCTGGCTTCTTCTACGGTGATCACACCATCCTTCCCGACTTTCTCCATGGCATCAGCTATCATGGCGCCAATTTCCTGATTGTTGTTTGCTGAAATGGAAGCCACTTGCGCGATTTCCTTGGAATCCCCAATGGTTTTTGACTGACTCTTTAGGTGTTCAACAACATTGTCAACAGCTTTTTGAACACCTCGTTTCAGGTCCATAGGGTTTGCACCGGCCGCAACGTTTTTAATACCCGTATTGAAAATTGCTTGGGCCAAAACCGTAGCAGTAGTGGTTCCATCACCAGCATCATCAGCTGTTTTGGAAGCCACCTCTTTCACCAGTTGAGCACCGATGTTCTCAACTGCTTCTTTTAATTCAATTTCTTTAGCCACTGAGACACCGTCTTTGGTGATTGAGGGAGCCCCAAATTTCTTATCAAGAATTACATTTTTCCCTTTCGGTCCAAGGGTTACCTTTACGGCGTCAGCCAGGGCGTCAACTCCTTTTTTTAGTTGATCTCGGGCACTGCCTTCAAATACTATTTCTTTAGCCATTATTTTCGATAGTTTAATTAATGAATATTAGGATTAGATTATTGCAAAAATGTCTGATTCCCGCATGATAAGATAATCTGTACCATTTAGCGAAATCTCCGTTCCAGAATATTTACCATAGAGTACAGTATCACCTTCCTTTACGGTGATGGGTTCATCTTTTTTACCATTTCCTACTGCAACTACTTTCCCTCTCTGGGGTTTCTCTTTTGCTGTATCAGGGATGATAATTCCAGAGGCCGTGGTTTCTTCTGCCGCTTCCGGCTCAACAAGTACCCGGTCTGCAAGGGGTTTGATTTTTACTTTTGACATTCTTATATAAGTTTAAGTTAAAACTAATTTTGACTCATTGCCATGGTTAACATTTATCATGCCAGTTGAATAAAATCAGAATTACTGACATTTGACACTAATAATATGTCAGCTTGACAAGTGGAGACCGCCAAAATTGCAGCCCAGAGAGGTGGTGACAGGAAATAGTTGAAAAAATGTCATAAAAAAGGGCAAAGCCCCTTCATAAAATATCTATGTAAATCATCCAATCACTTGGTTAAATCAATCGGATTCTTATTCTTGTCTTGCTTGTTACTGGATTTGTCACCACTTGGTTCTTGCTTAGTATTCACCGGTGTCTGAAGATCCAAGGATGGATTCGCAGGTTGTTCTTGTTGGGCTTTGTCAAGGTTGGGGCTGCTGGCATCATCAGCCTGTGGTTTTTCGGCCAGCACATTAACAGCCAGACTCAACACAAAAATGCCTATGGCAAAACCCCATGTGAGTTTCTCAAGTAAGTCCGTTGTTTTTTTTACACCGATAATGTTGCTTGCACCAGATCCTCCGAATTGACTGGACAATCCTCCTCCTTTAGAATTTTGAGCCAGCACAATTAATACAAGTAAAACTGCGATAATTAAAATCAGGATCATTACGAACAACATACCCTACTTTTTTAAATTTTCAATTCTGTCTGCAAAGAACGACTTTTTTTGGGGAAATTTCCAAATTAACTTCTTGTATATGTCGATCGCTCGTTTCACTTTACCTTGCTTGGCCAATATGTCGGCGAGGTTTTCTGACACCAGATCTTCTTTGAACTCGACACTTGTTTTGGAAAGGTCATGTGGTTCGATATCATTAGAAGTTGAAGGGGTAATTGATGGCGCTTCATCAATAAAATGATCAATCAGCTCCTTTTGGCTTATTCTTTTTTTTTTAGTAGTCTTTGATATGCTACCGGATTTTGCAGAAGCTGGTTTCTTTGTTGATGTCTTATTCGCTGTAGTGCTTTTTGCTGATTTTGAGGATCTTAGTTTTGAGCTTTTCTTCGCTCCAGACTGCATCCAGTTTTCAAATGCCTCTTTGTTCTTAATTAAGGTTTCAAGATTTAGCAAAACTTCGGCCCTTAGTTCATCTGCATTTTTCACATGCTTTTTAGCCAAAATTGGTATTCGTTCTTTAGCAATTGATTTTTGTGGATGCTTGCCCTTGAGTTTAGATTTTGTAGTAGCAGACCTTTGCTTCTGTATTGGCTGCTGTTTATCTTCCAAAAAGCCTCTGAGTATGGAGCGGTCAGTTGCGTAAAAGGCAGCCATTGTTACAAATTCACTATATCGTTTTGGGCTGTCCGTTTTTGCGGCAATTGCGAGCAATACCTTAACTGATTCACAGTAAGGATGGTCCTCTGAGAGTTTTTCCAGGTCAGCCATATGCCCTGTTGACAAATGGGGTTCCTGAAGAATCGATATAAAATTATCCTTATTCAAAAAAATGTCGGCGAGGTGTACAGTAAAACTATGGAAAAATTACCAATTGGCAACAGAAGCATTAAATATGTCCAGTATTATCTGATCAAATATCTCATCGATCAATTGGTTTTCTACTGCTGTAAGTCCCTGGTCAGAATCAAAATCAGCGAATTGAGAGAACTCCTTGTTGAAATTGAATTCTTCATTATCAACGTTAACATAGTTTACTTTAACTGTAATGGTTAGCCGCGTCAGGTTGGCAGTCTCTCGCTGGGATAAATTGCCCGTTGCCGTAGGAGCAACCGGTGTAATGCGATATCCCGTTATGCTGCCTTCCATTTGTAGTTCTCCATCATCCGGTACCTGGGCAAGACTGGTATTTTGCTGAAAATAATCGCGTAATTTATCTGTGAAGACTACACCCAGATTGTTTGGTCCATTGCTGGCGTCGTTGAAGAAATTATTAATAGTAATGGACTTAGCCGTAATTGTTGTTCCACTAAAACTATATATTCCGCAACCTGTCAGTCCACTCAGCACAATAACGGAATAAACCACTGATCTAATCATCGATCTCATACTGTTTTATCTTTCGATACAAAGTTCGTTCCGAAATTCCCAGTGCTTCAGCAGCGTACTTTCTTTTGTTATTGTTTTTCCTGAGGGCTTTAATGATGAGTTCCTTTTCTTTTTTCTCTAATGACAAGGAGTTGTCCTCTTCCAACTCATGACTGATATCTTGCACCCGATCTTGATTATATTGATCCACAACCGTGTCAACATCAATTAGATGGGGAGTCGGTGCTTCTTCGACAGGAGCTTTAACACTATCTGTTTGCAGCAACTTTTCATTGACTTCCAAAAGTCCCGAGTTGGCGGGCTCTCCACTTTCCATTATATCACGAACCAATCTTTTGAGGTCATTTACATCACTTTTAAGATCAAAGAGTACTTTGTATAAAATTTCTCGTTCAGATAGATTTTCTTCCATTGATCCGCTATACAATACAGGATATCTCTTTTCACTCTTGGGTAGATATCGAGCTAAAGTGGCAGCAGATATAGATTTTTCCAGTTCGAGAACGGACATTTGCTCTACAATATTCTTCAGTTGTCGAATGTTACCGGGAAATTCAAAGGCAAGAAGCAATTCTCTAGCCTCTGGAGTTAGTTGGATTGCTTTGGTTTTATATTTCTCACCGAAATCGATAGCAAACTTTCTGAATAATAGTTCGATGTCATCTCCTCTTTGGCGAAGTGGAGGTACGAATATCGGTACCGTGTTTAATCGATAGAATAGATCATGCCTGAACTTCCCTATTTCCACAGCTTCTGTTAAGGCCACATTGGTTGCAGCTACTACGCGGACATCTGCTTTTAATACCTTTGAAGATCCGACCTTAATGAATTCGCCTTGTTCCAGAACCCTAAGGAGTCGTACCTGGGTAGAGGTAGGTAACTCAGCAATTTCATCCAGGAAAATTGTACCTTTATTGGTGACTTCAAAATATCCTTTTCGGGCATCTTGAGCCCCGGTAAATGACCCCTTTTCGTGACCGAACAACTCGGAATCAATGGTGCCTTCAGGTATGGCGCCACAGTTAACAGCAATGAATGGGCCATGCTTTCTTGAACTTAACTGATGGATGATTTTCGAAAATGATTCTTTTCCACTCCCACTCTCGCCGGTAATCAGTACAGTCATATCTGTGGGTGCAACCTGAATGGCTACATCGATGGCATGATTGAGTAAAGTTGAATTGCCAATAATGCCAAATCGTTGCTTGACACTGAGTATTTGCGTATCGTTCATAAATTAAAAATTATGCAATCTTACCGATGAGAGTTGCAGCAGTACATTTCTCAATAAAGACCTCTACATATTCTCCTGGCATTCCTGAAATTGCAGGAAATACCACAACCTTATTTTCTGAATTTCTACCTTGAAAATAATGAGTAGACCGTTTCGAATATCCTTCAATGAGTACCTTTTGGGTGGTTTTAAGTATTGGTTTATTCCGCAATAGCGATAATTCTTGTTGCTTGCTGATGATTTCATTCAATCGGCGTTTCTTGATGTCCAATGGAATATCATCAGGATAATTTCGGGCTGCCAGGGTACCAGGCCGTTCAGAATAATAAAACATAAATGAAAAATCATATTTTACCAGATCCATAATTGAAAGAGTGGCCTGATGATCCGATTCATTTTCTCCACTAAATCCGGCGATCATGTCTGATGATAAGGCACATTGATCTCCCAAAATTCTGCGAATAGATTTTACACGATCCAGGTACCAGGCCCTATCATACGTACGGTTCATTCGTTTCAAAACCGACGAACTCCCGCTTTGTACCGGTAAATGAATATGCTTACAAATATTATCGTACTTCTTCATGGTGTATAGCACTTCATCGGTAATGTCCTTGGGGTGCGATGTTGAAAATCGGATACGAAGATCAGGGTGGATTCTGGCCACCATCTCCAGTAGATCACTGAAAGTAACCACTTTCAATTGGTCGATTTCGGCTAGCTCTATTCTTGCCTTTCCTTTCAAATTAGGATTGTCAGACCATTTATAAGAATCTACATTCTGACCAAGCAAGGTTATTTCCCTATAGCCCTTGTTAAACAAATCAGTTGCCTCATTAACGATTGAGTAGGGGTCGCGGCTTCGTTCCCGACCTCGTGTGAAAGGAACCACACAGAAAGAACACATATTGTCGCATCCCCTCATGATAGACACAAAAGCAGCAACACCATTGGAAGCCAAGCGTACAGGACTAATGTCAGCATATGTCTCTTCTCTTGACAGAAACGTATTTACCGCTTTTTTCCCATCTTCTGCTTCTTCAATGAGAGCAGGAAGAGACCGATAGGCGTCGGGGCCCACCACTAAATCCACGATTTTCTCTTCTACAAGCAATTGTTCTTTCAGTCGCTCGGCCATACATCCTAAAATTCCAACGATTAAGTTCGGCTTGTTTTTTTTTAACTTGACGAAATGATTAAGTCTGTGTTTTACAGTTTGTTCCGCTTTTTCCCGGATGGAACATGTATTAAGAAAAATAAGATCTGCTGAAGCAAGATCGGAAGTTGTAGCATAACCACTTTTCTTTAGAATTGATGATACTATTTCGCTATCCGAAAAGTTCATTTGGCAGCCATAACTCTCTATATATAGCTTCCTGGCACTTTCTACCTGCGATTCGCTGTTAACAGTCACGGGAATGGTGGACGGCTGTTCAGATACTTTTGAGCACTGATTATCAAGTATTTCCAGGTCTTTTATCACGAATTATGGAGAATATGTTAGAATTGAAAGACAAAACTAATCGAAATGGCAGATAAAATGACATTCTGTCAGTATAATTAATTATTTTTATAAATTTCTATAGATAATGGCGTTACTATTACCGGTAAATGATGTTCATCCTAGGATAGGGGATAAATGTTATCTTGCTCCAAATGCTACAGTGGTTGGAGATGTCATGATGGGAGATGAGTGCAGTGTATGGTTTAATGCAGTTGTGAGAGGCGATGTCAATAAAATAGTCATTGGTCACAAGACCAATATACAGGATGGGGCTATTATTCATTGCACTTATCAAACTGCCGAAACACTGATTGGAGATAATGTATCCATAGGGCATCGGGCCATTGTACATGGATGCACTATTATGGACAATGTACTTATTGGTATGGGTGCCATTGTGATGGACCATGCCGTTGTTCATTCGGGTTCAATAATAGCAGCAGGAGCGGTAATTTTGGAAAACACTATTGTTCAAGGAGATTGGATTTATGCCGGTGTTCCTGCTAAACCGGTTAAGCAGGTAAGTAATGACAGGAAGACTGTTTTTGAACGTACTGCTGGGAACTACCTGATGTATTCCGGTTGGTATGGTTCTTCTTCCGATCAGTCAAAGTAATCCTAGGTTTAATTGTAGCTACCTGGCACTTGATGACACTATCATTAGGATTTTTATTTCGTTAGTAAATTACTTTCTTTGCGGCTGTTCACTTTCAAGCCCATTAATATGAAAAAAATTTTATTAATTCTAAATGTTGTCCTTCTGTTAGCTGTAGCATGGTTGTACTATTTGGTACTTTCTGATAGACATTCTGTTAAAGAAGTGGAGCATAAATCTTCAGATACAACTCAATCTATCCCAATACCTATCGCCTATGTAAACTCAGATACACTTTTACAGCAGTATCATTTTTATGATGAACTTGAAAAAAAACTTACCACGAAAAAGAAGAAGCTCGAGAAAGAATTTCAGAATCGTGCTGCCGGACTTCAGCGCCAATATGAAGATTATAAAAAGACCATGAATAACATGACGCTTGCGCAGGCAAAAGCTGTGGAAGAGGATCTGGGTAAAAAACAGCAAAATTTAAGGCAGTATCAGGAATCGTTGAACCAGAAGTTGATGAAAGAGGAGGAGAAGATCACTCGATCTTTATATGAAGAGGTTGCTGCATATTTAAAGAAATATGGTGAAAAGCATAATTTACAAGTCGTCCTTACCTATACCCAGGGAAGCGGCGTCCTGTATGCAAACGATTCATTAAATATCACCCCTGCCGTAATTGAAGGGTTAAATGCAGCGTATGACGTCAGGAATAAGGCCAATCTGACTGATTCCCTGAACAACCGGAAATAGTCAATTTGTTGTGGGATTTGTAAAATTACTCAGCATTTACAAGCGCTTTTATTCTGCCGGGAATAAATACAAATGTTAGAATTATATGCAATTTTCTTGTATTAATGCAATTAGAATTGTTTATTAGAACAGCCATTCTGTTATCGAATGCTTAAATTACTATATACCGCTCTGAATGCTAAGGAAGGAGAGTATAACCGGGTGCTGCTCTTGCTTGGGATGGGCTTCTTCATGGGAATATTCATGGCCACCTTCCAGATATCAAGTGAAACATTATTGGTTTCAAGATTGGGAGATTATTATGTTAGTAGGGGACTTTTTGCTGCAGGAGTACTAGGAGTGATTGCAACGGCAACATTTGCCTATCTACAAAATAAATTACCATATGGTATATTCTCAGTAATGAACCTGGTGGCGATTTTTTTTATTACTACCACATTCTATGTCCTGTTCAACTTATTGCCGACACGGAGTGAACCCCTCTTAGCATTCATACAATTTTCTATGTTGGGTCCTACGATAGCTGTCTTTCTGCTCGGTTTTTGGGGCTTGTTCGGTAGATTATTTGATTTACGTCAGTCGAAAAGGATTATTGGTGGTATCGACACCGGGCAATTGGTTGCTGCTATTCTGACCTTCTTTACCGTTGGTCTTGGAGCAAGATTCGCTCAAACCTACGACCTGCTTTTGGTTAGTAGCATTAGTGTACTTGGATCACTCATATTCCTGATAACGATTGTCAAGAAATACAACCTCGCAGATCCTGATCATATTGTTCAGCAGGAAGAGAGTGTCTCTTTTAAAGAAATGATTAGCAACCGCTATGTGGTATTGCTTTCTATATTTATTACGCTATCTGTTTTTGGTTTTCTGTTAGTTGAGAATGGATATCTGTCTGTGTTAAACGATCAGTATCCAAAAGAGGAAGAGGCAAGTTTGAGGCAGTTTTTGGGTTGGTTCAACGGTTCTATTCTGATATTGAGTTTTGTATTTCAGACATTTTTCAATGACCGAATAATTGCCGAATATGGATTGCGTGTGTCCCTCACCATCTTACCGGTAATCCTGGGAGTGTTAACCATCTTCGTAATTGTAATTGGAAACGTTTTTGGTTTTGATCCTTCTTCTCCAAAATTCTTCTTGTTTTTCTTATTTATTGCCTTAAGCAAGCTATTCGTGAGTTTTTTGAGGGATGCTTTGGAAAACCCAGCGTTTAAACTTTATTTCATGACCCTGGATAACAAAATTCGATTTGATATCCAGGCGAAGGTGGAAGGAGTGGTAGTTGAATTTGCCAAAGCGGTAACTGCAGGCCTTATATTACTTTTTGGACTTTTAACCTTCTTCGAAATAATAGATTATTCCTACATTGTTATACTGGTGGTTCTCGGATGGATTTATTATGGTGGCAAGCTGTACTCTGAATATCGAAACAGGATCAGAATTAAACTTGAGAGCCAGGATATTTCCATAGAGGAAATGGATGTTGTACAGGAATCTATTGTCAAAATGGTAGAGAATAATTTATCCAACCCAAAGCCTGATACAGCTGTTTTTTCTTTTAAACTTTTGGAAAAAATTAATCCCAATTATGTGGCTCCATCTATTAATTCACTTATGAAACATCCTGAAGAGGTGGTTAATCATTTTGCGCAGAACAAAATGAATGCCGTTAGAGGTGTATCTGTATCAGATAAATATGTAGTGATTGCTTCGTCTGAAGAAATATTGAAAGACCGGCACTTGATCAATCATACAGATTTACTGGAATTATTTCAATCGGGAGAAATCTCAAAACGAAGATTAGCAAGATTATGCCACTCAGATGCTGATCAGGACAGGCAATATGGCGCTGAATTGATAGGTCATATGGAATCCGATGATTCGCTTGCATACTTGATTGAACTGTTACATGATATTAGCCCGAATGTGAGGATGGCGGCGATTAGTACCGCAAGAAGAAGGAATAATAATGAAGTAATTGTTGGACTTATTGACAACCTGGCCACTCCAGCTTACTCGAATCTTTCAAAAAGCGCTTTAGTGATGATAGGTACCAAGGCCCTTCCAGCTCTTGAGAATGCCTTCTATAAATCTTCCCAGGAAGCACAAGTGATGTTAAAAATTGTGCAGATCATGGGTCGTATTGGAAGTTCCGAAGCTATGAATATGCTTTGGAATAAGATCGATTTTCCTGATAAGATTATAAGTTCACAGGTTTTGGAGTCACTTAGTGAGGCGGGGTTTAAAGCGAGCCTGAGTCAAATGACAAGGGTTAAATATTCTATTGAATCGAATATTGGAGATATATCCTGGAATCTCGGTGCTTATTTGGAAGTGCCCGATAATCGCCATATGAAACAACTACGGCTGGCGTTGGAAGAAGAAAATGATCATGACATCACCCATATATATACTCTTCTGTCCATGTTGTATGATCCAAAGTCCATTCAACTAATTAAGAAAAATCTGGATAGTGGTACATCTGAAGGTATCACCTATGCCATAGAACTTTTAGATGTGCTTCTTTCTGAAGATCTGAAACAAAAGATTATTCCAATTCTGGATGAAATCTCCGTTGGTGAAAAAATTAAAAAACTTCAAGCCTTTTATCCCAGAATTCATCTGACCCCACAATTGGTCTTAAAATTCTTGATCAATCGAGATTTTACCCAAAGCAATCGCTGGACCAAAGCTTGTGCTATTTTTCAAATAGGCAGGTTAAAGGTGAAAGAGTTTAAATACGACCTTATTGCCAATTTGTTCAACCCGGATAAAATGGTCCAGGAAATGGCGGCATGGGGATTATTTCAACTGGGAGAAAAGGAGTTTCAGGAACATATTGGTCGACTACCCAAGGATCAGGCCAAATGGTTGAACCAGGTGGCTAGGGAAGAATTACTTGACCCTTTATCAAGTCCCTTGATTTTTGAGAAAATTCATTTCCTTAAATCCATGAAGGTATTTAGTGGAGTAAGCGGTCTATTGCTTTCCTACGTTGCAGATGATACCTTGATTTATCACCTGACTGAAGGCGAAAGCATGATGCTTAATAAAGAAAAAACAGATTTCTTCATAATTGTGAGAAGTGGTGAGCTCAATTTTTATCACCAGGGGACATTGACACGGACACTGAAAGAACGTAATTTTATAGGAGAAATTCTTGATCCGGAAGAAATCAAAGGTGACAATCATCTGGTTGCCATTGCCGATTCAGAACTATTAATTTTGAATAAGGACAGGTATTATGAATTGTTATCTGATAATATTTTGTTTGCACAGTCAGTGATGCGATATATGACTGCGTAGAATTATCACTGAAGTTTCTTGGATTTTTCTAATATTTATTGAATTTTTAATTAGTTTAGTGCTAAGAACTCGCAGATGAATACTGGGATTAAGCTTTTCTTTCATTCATTTTGTCATACTTATCATTAAAAGTAAGTGCTCAACATAGATCTAAATAGCAGGCAAAAAGAGTTTGATCTGGTAGAAAGTGAATTTCTTGGGTCAAATCATTTGCTGAATCCGTTTCCCGGACTAAGGCCTTTTGGAATAGACGAATGCCACCTCTTTTTTGGTAGGGAAGGTCAGGTTGATGAGGTGCTGGTAAAGCTTGCTGAAAATAGGTTCGTTTCTGTTCTTGGCTATTCTGGAAGCGGTAAGTCTTCACTGATGTATTGTGGCCTGATACCCATTTTGTACGGAGGGTTTATGACCCAGACGGGTGCTAACTGGAACGTAATTGTCACCAGGCCGGGTCAGTCACCGTTGGACAATCTTGCTGAAGCCCTCATTAAGCATGACCCAGAATACTCCGCTTCATCGGAAGAAGATAAATTAATTAAAAGGACCATTGCGTCCTCCATATTGAGAGGAGGATCTTCGGGATTGATAGATATTGCCAGGCAATATAATGCGCTTACCGGCGACAACCTTCTTATCATGGTTGACCAGTTTGAAGAACTTTTTCGTTTTCAAAAACGATCCACTGAAGCTGATAATGAGACGAGTTCTTTCATCAGACTACTCTATGAAGCTGTAAAACAAGAAGATGTACCGCTTTATATCGCCTTGACGATGAGATCAGACTATGTTGCTAACTGTGCCCAGTTCAATGATCTTACTGAGCTGATCAATGATAGCAACTATGTTATTCCAAAGATGACCCGGGAGCAAAAGCGGATGGCCATAGAAGGGCCGGTTGCTGTAGGAGGAGGACGAATCGCCCCCAGGCTGGTAAAACGACTCCTCTCTGAAATTGGTGATAAGCAGGATCAGTTGCCTATCATGCAGCATGCTTTGATGAGAACCTGGGATTACTGGAGAGAGCACCGTGAGCATGCTGAAGTGATGGATGTTCGGCACTATAATGCTGTCGGTAGAATTGAAGAAGCCTTATCACAACACGCTGATGAAGCATTCGATCAACTCTCAGATAAGTATAAAAAAATAGCAGAAGTTCTGTTCAAGAATTTGACGGAAAAAACTTCTGAAGGATTAGGAATTCGTCGACCCAGTACGATTCGTGAGGTTTCCAGAATAGCGGAGACCGATGAAGCTGACGTTATTGAAGTGGTAGATCATTTCAGACAACCCGGCTTATCTCTTTTAATGCCTGCACCGAACGTTGAACTGACCTCAACCTCCATAATTGAAATATCTCATGAAAGCTTAATGAGGATCTGGACTAGGCTACATAATTGGGTGGAGGAGGAGTCAGAATCTGCTGAGATGTACATGCGCATCTCTGAGGCCGCTGCCTTATATCAGATAGGAAGGACTGGGCTATGGAGACCTCCTGATCTTCAGCTAGCTCTAAATTGGCAAAAGAAACAAGCTCCAACAAGGTATTGGGCTCAGCGGTACGATGAAGCGTTTGAACGGGCTATTGTTTTTCTTGATACCAGCCGGATAACCTATGAGGCGGAGCAGAAGAACCAGGAGTTGATGCAGCAAAAGGTGCTGCGAAGGACTCGAGGATTTGCTGCCATACTGGGGATTGCTTTTATCATTGCTATTGCATTAGGAATATTCGCCTTAATCAATCAGATTCAGGCCAATGAAAATGCTAAACTGGCCGAAGAGCGGAGGATAGAAGCAGAAGGGCAGGCTGAAAAAGCACGTATTGCTCAACATGATGCGGAGGTAGCGAAGGGAGCAGCAGAAAAATCTGCTGAAGAGGCAAGGGCTGCTGAAGCAGCAACCAAACTGGCTAATGAAAAATTAATTGAGTCAAATAAAGTGCAACTACGACTTCGATTGGCGGAAACTGCAGCCAGGCAATTGGCTGACCAGCAAAAAATAAAAGCTCAAAAGGCAACTGAAGTTGCTATCGCACAAACTAAACTTGCAGAACAAAAAACCGAAGATGCTAACCGACTTCTTCACTTGGTAACAGCCCAGTCCATGGCAGCCAAGTCATTGCAAGTGAGATCTCAAAAAAGTGATTTGAAGGCGTTATTGGCACTTCAGGCCTTCGACTTTAACAAGGAATATCAGGGTAAACAATATGATCGCTTTATTTATGACGGTGTTTACAATGCCATTGCTACTTATGAGGGGGAGAACTACAACAAATTTATGGGTCATAGAGGACCAGTGAAATCGATCGTATTTGAACCGGGTACAGAAGATTTCTTTTCAACAGGTAGTGACGGAACCATCAGAAAATGGAACCTCAACTCTACCGATAGAAGATCAATCATTGTTGGAAAGACTGATTCTTCACGTCCTAATGATGGGCTGGAGATTAGTCCTGATAAACGGTGGTTGGTAAGTTCAAGTGATTCTGCTTCCATGGAAATGTATTCGATGCTTGACTTGAATAAACCTCCGGTGGAGATCATCGGTCATCGGGGGAAAGTATTTGACTTTCATTTTATGCCTGATGGAAGCGGCGTGATATCGGTGGGCATGGATGGCACCCTCAGGTTCTTTGATTTTAATCGAAGTCGTTTGCTGAAACAACTGGAACACCCACTGGTGGTATTTGATATTACTTCAAATGGCGACAAACTTTATGGAGGAAGCCGCACTGGTGAACTGATCGAAGTATCGCTGGACGATATGAGTGAGCGGGTCTTATATCAAATGGAAGATAAATACCCCATCAGGGGATTGAAAATAAATCAGATCAGGAACCTGATAGGTTTCGCAGGTGAGGATGGACTAGTGCGGATTTTCAACATGGAGACAGGCGTAACCACCAATACCTTGGAAGGCCATACGGCCCGGATTAATGCTATTGCTTTTTCAAATAAAGGAAACCTGATGGCCTCAGCAAGTTGGGATGGTAGTGTTCAGTTGTGGAACCTGGACAAAATTGATGATTTGCCTCTTGTTATGAAGGATCATGAATCATATGTATGGGACGTGACGTTCAGCACTAACGACGTTTACCTGGTTGTTGGCACAAAGGATGGGACCATTAAGAGATGGCCGGTAGAGGCTGAGGTCCTTTCTGACGAACTTACTCTTAAGTTGAGAAGAAATCTCACCGAGGATGAATGGAGCCGCTATGTTGGCAATGGGATTCCACATGAAGAAACCATTCCTGGATTAACAGACAAATCGTTATAACGTTGATGGCTAAAGTAAAACGATTTACACTTTTACTCGTCGTCATACTTCTCACTTCAAACCTGTTGTTTGCACAGTGTACAGATACTTTGAACAAGGCGCGTGATGATTTTGATGCCGGGCACCTTTATGGCATTCCTGCCATGCTGAAAGAATGTCTGGAAGGTGGATTCTCCCGTTCTGAGAAAATCGAAGCGTACAGGATCCTTACTATCACCTACCTGTACATTGATGATCCAATTGGAGCCGAATCAAGCTTTCTGTCTCTTTTAACCCTTGATCCGGAGTATAGAATTCAACCTACTGATCCAATTGAACTGGAACAATTAAATGCGCAGTTCATAACCACTCCAATTATCAGTTGGTCGGCAAAGCTTGGTTCCAATACTTCGTTAATTTCAAAAATTAATAATAACGGTGCAGATAATACATTAAATTCATTCGAAGATTTCAAATTGGGATATGGCATCAGTGCACAGGGAGCCATTGACATTCACTTTAGTAAATGGATAAGCCTGGTATCCGAAATAGAATTAAGTTCACATGCCTTTAAATATTCCAATGCATTATTTGATCCCGATTCGCTAAAAATCAGGAGGCCTCAAAAGAGCGCCGAAAGTGGATTTTATGCTTCACTGCCAATATATCTGAAATTGACATATCCTGGGCTAAGCTATTATCCTTATGTGTTTGCGGGATACAGTCCGGAATATAATTTTTTTGAAAAAGCCAGGGTATCGTTTGATTTGCAGTCGATTCAGGATCCAACTGCGAACAACATCTCCCAAAGCCCTATCGTAGGCCCGTCTTTGGGAATTTCTGATTTGCGAAAATCATTAACACATTCCATCATTGTTGGTGTTGGCATTAAACGTAGAATAAAGTACAATTACCTTTTGCTCGAAGTACGTTATAAATTTGGATTGAGCAATATGCTTAATACGGCTAATCAGTTTGAGTCTTTAAATGCTGACAGCCGTGACTATTTGTACCGCTATGGAATTGTAGATAACGACCAACGGCTGAATAATATAACCATATCAGTGGGTTATGTCTGGCCACAGTATAAACCCAGAAAAAAGAACGAGGTGACTATACAAACGGTGTTCCAAAATCTTTTCAATAAGAAAAAAAAGAAATCAGGTGAGCAGGAGTAGCCTATATATCTGTTGTATTTTGTTGTTGACCGTGGCGTTGTCGTCATGCAATACGTCCTCTAAGGTGGAACCACGGAATGATAAATTTTTTGTTAAGTTCTTTGACGGAAGGGGAATAGGTGGAAATCAAGAAGGAAGAGATGTAATTGCAACCTCCGACGGAGGGTATCTTCTGGCAGGTGTTGATCGTGAAGATAATGGAAATACGGAGTTTTTAGTGGTCAAAACTGATATCATGGGGAATCAGTTATGGAAATTGGCTGAATTTGACAGTACCCAGGAAATTTCCGGTGAGGCGAAATCAATTTTAGAAGTTACTGATGGTTATATCATAGGTGGAACAACTATGATCGGTGGAATAGAGCATTCGGTATTGTTGAAACTTGGGTTGGATGGAAGTCGGATAGATACAGCATTGATCTATACCGATAACAACTTCAATCGTCTTAGTAAAATCACCTCCGGAAATTCAGGAATCTTGATTAGTGGCGAGACGGATCATATTAATAGCACGGCAGGTGGGTTGAATGGCTTTCTTCGGTTATATGATGAATCTTTGAATGTAATCAAAGTACAGTCCAAAGACATTTGGTATTTTGGATTAGGTGGTGACGATTTTGTTTCCGGAGCTTTTGAGGTGAATGATCCGAACCTGATAGGTTCTGATGCCATTCAATATCTCGTGTTTGGTCATTTTGATGATGTCTTGAATAGCGATGGATTTGATTTTTACTACAACGGTTTCGACTCCAATTTTACTCCTGCCAATTCCCTCACTTCCAACAGTTTTAAGAGAAGTGGTGATCAACTAAACTCAGACATCGTTCGATTTAATAATTTGTTTTACATGATAGGGACTACCACAGCCAATGGGAGTCAACTTTTCTTGTCTGTACTGGCTTTTGACGATAAACCAGTAGATGATGACTGGCAATTCGATGATCCAAGGTCGGGCCCAATACCTACAAATACTGATATAGCAGGCAAGTCATTGGTTATCCCTTCGCCTAATAAGATAATATTGACAGGAGACATTATTTTTTCAAATGATCACTCTGAGATATACCTGGGAGAGACCAATGCCAACAAATCGGTTGAGTGGGCCAGAACCTTTGGGACACTCTCCCAGTATAAAGCAGGAGGTATCACTATTGACGCCAATGGTTCGATCATTGTGGTAGGTTCAGCAGATCTTGAATCCCAGACCAAGATGATATTGATCAAAACAGGACCTGATGGTAAAATGAGTTTATAAACTTATTTCCATGATCTATCAATTGAGAAATAGTAGTAATTGTTGATTAGAGAAAAGTTAAAAACCCAATTGTTTTTTTATTGAAGGCTTTATGAACTCTTACTGAATATTCACTAATTTCAATGAATAAAAAATATCACGTGTAAATGATGGTAATATTCAGTGTGAAAATTGTAATATAGGACTTGAAATTTGGTTACAATTTTCTCTTTTTAGATATTAACAACTGTTGTTACCCTGCCTGGACTGAATGAAACAGAACTACACCACTTTTTTTATAAGGAAGGCCAAATTATTTTTAAGCTTTGTTAAGTTGAAAAACGTCTTGTCAGATGTGGGAATGCTATTTATTTTCAAATCTTTATCTGTTCCAGGTATTTTCAATGGGCGCTTTGTCCAATTCTTAATATTTTTTTTATTTGTTACCGGGAGTGCCTTGGCTCAGACAACAACTGGGTCAGGTAATTGGAGTTCGACTGTACCTAATGCTCCATGGCCTGGTGGAGTTGTACCTACGGCAGGGGCAAATGTTACCATTGCTCCAGGACATACTGTGACCTTGGATGTTAACACAGCAAATCTTACCTCACTCATTATTAACAATACCGGGACTCTTACAACTACTGGTGCCTTTACGGTAACGTCTACGACGATAAATGTGAATGGTCTCTATTCCAACGGTAGTTCCGGAGCCATAAGTTTTACTACGATGAGTGTGGATGTCGCAGGGGTTTATGATCATGCAATTGATGGAGGTGCTGTGCCATCAGCTACCTGGGCCACAACTTCAACCTGTAGGGTAACCGGTGTGGTTAGTAACGCACCTACAGGCTTCGGCCAAACGTTTGGTGATTTTATATGGAATTCATCCGGCCAAATTGCTAATATATATCTTGCAGCCAATATGACTATCGCCGGTGATTTCTCTGTATTGTCAACTGGTAGTCTTCCGCTTGATCCTGCAAACAAAGCTTTGAGGATGTCTAATACTGCAACAGGTTATACCATCTCTGTCACAGGTAATGTCTTAGTGGACAACAGCACATTCAAAATGAATAACAGTTCTGGTGCTTGTACCATGAATGTTACTGGTAACCTGACTGTAAATGATGCCAATTTTACCCTGAGCACGGGTCCGGCAAACTCTACTGTTACAGTGACTGGAAATGTAGACATAACTGGTGTGAATGGTGACCTATTAATGCAGGAGGATGCAAATCCGGGTGCCACAGGGATATTAAATGCAAATGGAAACTTATCGATTGGTGCAGGTGCATTAGTCAATGAAACTGAAGTAGACGGTACAGGTCAGATAAATTTTATAGGTGCCGGTACCCAGGTCTTTACCAATAGTGGTTCAATAACCAACCAGATTGATTTTAGTGTAAGCGCAGGCAGCATTCTACAAATGGCTGCCGCGACAACCACCGTCACAGGAACCGGGATTTTTTCCCTTGCCGCTGGCGCTACTCTGGGTGTGACTTCAAGTGCCGGTATAACTACATCAGGGGCAACTGGGAATGTGCAAGTGACAGGTACCAGAACCTATGCTGCAGGAGCCAGTTATATTTACGATGGTACCGGCAATCAAGCTGTAGGTAACGGTTTAACTCAGAACATCCCCGCTGATATCCAGATTAATAATCCGGGTAACATCGTTACTCTAGGAGTTCCAACCAGCCTCACAGGCAATCTAACCGTTACTGCGGGAAGCCTTGATACGAACGGACAGACCATGACGTTTAATGGATCCGGTGCACAGAAAATTAACAGTACTTCGGCCTCCCAAACATTCAATGATCTTGTAATTAATAAGTCTGGAGGGACTCTGTCAACCGGCGGTAGTCTCACAACGCTAAATGTAGCTAACCTCACTCAATCTGCTGGTGATTTTACTTCACCTTCAACATTAGCAATTACTGGAAACCTTACCTTCACTGCAGGAATTTATACAGCTGGTACAAATACCAACATTGGAGGTAATTTTATTAGCTCCGGTACTTTCAACAACAACGGGGGCACATTCACATTTAATGGATCAAGTCCTCAAACAATAGCAGCAGAAACATATAATAATCTTGTTAACACAGGAGCGGGTCAAAAAAATGGCGCAGGAACCATAATTGTTTCTAATAATCTTACGAACTCGTCAGTCTTCAATATGGCAGGGAATACCTTGTCGGTTAGCGGATCAATTGCTAATGGATTAGGAGATATTCGCTTCTCTGGGCCTTCCAATGGACTTGCTGTGAATACCGGAATTATAACTTATAATGGTAGCTCTCAAACCATTACGGCTGGAACGTACAATAATCTGGTTGTTGCACAAACCGGTGGAGAAGCCTTGCTGGGTGGTGCAACATCTGTCAATGGAACCTTGTCAGTAAATTCGAGGAATTTGAATTTAGGAGGCTTTGTACTTACCATTGGTGCAGCCGGTTCAATTTCTATAGCAGCTCCCTCGTCAACAAACATGATCATTGATGGTGGGGGAGGAGAAATTAGAAAAACGTATACAGCTACCGGTTCTTTCACATTTCCACTAGGAGATAATTCAGGAGCACTAGATTATAGTCCCGTTACGGTTAACCTGACTTCAGCAGGAGGCTTCAGTTCTGCATACATTGCAGCATCCCTTGAGGATATTAAACATCCTAACAACTCAAGTTCGACGCATTTTATTACACGATACTGGCAGATTAGATCATCAGGGATTACAGCTCCGGTCATGAATGTTACAGGTACTTATGTTAATGCTGATATCAATGGCGTTGAAGTGAGAGCCAGCAGTGCTCAATTGGATGGAACCTTTAATCAGAGTTCCAACCCTTGGGTCAAGGATGTTCCCTTAGGAGGTAATACACTTACTTATACAGGTGCTTCTTTAACTGATGGTCAGACATCTATATTTACCGGGATAACCGGCGCCGATCCTTCGATCTCAATTGATAATGGTGCTACACAATCACTTTGTCAAAGTACCTCTGTAGTTTTAAATACTACCCTCATAGGTGGTGATCCTACGGTTACTTATTCATGGTCGCCTACAACTGATTTAAGCTCATCGACAATCGCAAACCCAACTTATACTGGGAATACAGCTGGAGGGCCAAATACATATACAATCACCGCAACTGATGCAAATGGAATTACTGCAACGGATAACATTGATATAACAGTCAACCCGAAGCCGGTACTGGATCCGAACCTGGATGCGACGGTGTGCAGTGATGTAGCCAGTGGGATCACCTTATCAGATGACGGCAT
>Ga0114931_10000526_pt1 | contig 46306 bp, 34 predicted proteins | sample 2SBtaG_FD_89579 | JGI IMG/M metagenome (GOLD analysis project Ga0114931, IMG submission 89579) | Deep subsurface microbial communities from Kolumbo volcano to uncover new lineages of life (NeLLi) - 2SBTROV14_V59a metaG | ecosystem: Environmental > Aquatic > Marine > Volcanic | place: Kolumbo... | reverse complement strand
CGGGTCCAAATCATCCGGCTCAACGAACCGCACCAAGCGGGTGGGGATTGACCGCGTCGTCCAAGATCGAGCGTCCGGTGTGGAACATGGCCGTCGCTGTCTTCCTCGTCTGGACGAAGATGTGCTTGCCACCTTGGGCGACCGCACTCTGCGGCGTCACTGTTTGTATTCAAAGAACCAGCCGGTGCGTCCCGCCATGGCGTGAGAGACCGGGTACTGTTTCAGGAGTTCTCGCTTCGCTTCCTGCGCGGCCTGCTCCGCCAGCATCCAAGCCATCCCGATGTTGATAGCCACGACCCAGACTCCGGGCTTCTGCGTTGGCCCGGATTCCATCTCGACCACATACTCGAAGATCGCAGCAGCAACTCCATCTTCATTCCGACACGCACGCAACTCGCCCGGTCAGGTTTTCTTCCCATCGGGCAACCCGCCGCGCTCCATTATACATCGTCGTCGTGGTCCGCTTCCACATTCGGACCGCGTATCCTGACACTCTGCTCGTCCACGATCCACAGGTGTTTGTCCAGCGTCTCACGCTCCAGCAGCGGCACGATCCGTCCGAGCGTCTCCATTACGCTTACCTTGTCCTGAAAGGCAATGCGCAACACGATCAATCCCGGATACTCTTCCGGCGGATACGCACGAATGTCGGCGAAATCCAGATCGAGTGTTACCAATGCCCGGCCTTCCGCGCGGCAGACTTCCGCAAGGTTCGCATCGGGCGTACCGCGCAAACCCTGATCCCATACGGTCACTGCGTCATGCCCGTGGTCGCGCAGGAATGGTGCCACATCGGGGTGAAGATTCTCGTCGATTTTGAACGGTATCACGCCGCCCCCGCCTTCAGCGGCACGACGCGCTCCTTGGACAGCGCCGCGGCGTACAGCAGCGCCGCATGGATGTCGTCAGCCGTAACATGGTACGCCTGAGCGATGCTTTCCGGCTATTCTCCGGCGGCGAGGCTGTCCAATACCACGGAAACCATGACGCGCGTCCCCTTGATGCACGCCTTGCCGTGGCAAACACTGGGGTCCACCGAAATTCGATCCTGCCATACCATGACTCGAGCCTCCATACGAAAGCGGTTTGGTCGAGCTACGCGACCTTACCTGGATACGATACCCGACGAACAGGCTCTTTTCCAGCTTGGCGCCGGATACCAAGAATCGACAGATGGCTGACGATCTGAATCCGCTTGGTTTCTCAAGTCACCGGGCCGGCTCGGTCGCACGCGGCTGAGCGGTGCTTGTCGACCTACCCCCTCGCGCGCATGATGCTCCTATCCGTGGGTCAAATAGCATCGTTGGACGGAACGAAGAGACAACAGAGATGGAAAGCGCGGAGCATCCGACCTCCGGCGCGTACGAGATGGCGTGTGGCGGTGCACCCTCGCCGGTTGGCGACAGGAGGTTTTTGAGAATGGATGGATTCTCCCCACGCGAAGTGCATCGCGCGTTTCGTAAGTTCAACGATCTCGCCGGCGAGCTTGCGTGCGCCGGCATCGCGTCTTGGCGCGGACTCCTGAAGCGACTGATCCACCATTGCACGAACCACCCCGTCATGCGCGTTGTGTCGGAGCCTCTCCGCACGCGCGGTGGCGTTGGCGTGAAGACATGGTACGCATCCTCGATGCAGAACCGGACATACGAGCTTCCGTGCGACGACGACGAACGCCTGGCATTGCTGTATCAGTTCCTCGAAGCCGTCAACGATAGAGAGCATAGCAAGATTGACGAGACCATCTTCGCCAACGAGGTTCTGGGCGGCACGACTCCTGACGACGAGTACCGCAGGCTGAGCGAACACTTTGTCCGTCCCTTCGCACGCGATGTTGCCTACCGACTACAGGACATCCTCGACAAGATCGAGTACCGGGACAGCGTGCCGTTCGGCATCCTGCGCGTCTTTGGCGGAACCACATCCAATGTGAACATCCACGGCGATGTCATCGGTTCCGCGATCGGGCTGGATCCGTCCATCGCGGTGAACAACCTCGTCGCGTTCAAGGAAACCGTCTCCAAACTTGAACCCGACCTGCGGGACGCGCTCATCAAAGCACGCCAGGCTGCCGACGACACAGAGCTTGCCGCGGACGACAAAGAAGATTTGTTGGATGATCTGCGTAAGCTCGTGGACACATTGAAGGCTCTGAAACCCCAGCCGACGCGCGTACGACGCCTCTGGAGTCGCGTCAAGGAGATCGCCCCGACTGTCGCGGATATCCTGTCGTCAGCCGGTACCATAGCTCAGCTCCTCGGATGAACGACCACTCCGTGGGCTCTGACGACCCGCGAAACTACTGAGTGACATCATAACGGCACTACGGGCTTCTTGGACGGATTGATCCACGCCGCAATGCTCGCCGCTGATTCGTAGCCTTTGCACTCAAGAGTTATCGGACTTGTACGCGAGAGGTCGATCCTCATTCGAGACTAGGGTTCAGAATGTTCGCCGCATCGAAACGGCAACCTTGGCTGAGGATTATCTCCAGACCGCAGATCATCGTTGACACGGAACAAGCCGCGGCGGTCCACGGCTGAGATTCTGGGAAGCCGGAAACTCGATGATGCGACCAGATAAGTTCACTTGTGAGAGCATTGACATCGAGTAGCAGATCCGGGAAACTTGGACACGGTGTTGGACACGGTCCACGCCGATATGCTCTTGGCCCGTCCGTTCGTAGTCCAATGATTACAGGACGAGCGTCACGGGACGATAAGATAGGTAGATTGCCGCAGCTTTGGCTGCTTCCACTTCCTTTGGGACGCTGAGGTCGCAGGTTCAAATCCTGTCGCCCCGAGTAGATGAACGGAGGTGCCTCGTAAGCTCCGCTGTTTCCGGGAGTTATCGGCGGTTCAAGCGAACGCCAGTCACGTCCGAGCTTGCCCCCGGGGGGGGCTTGTGTGCTATAATCGAGAGATGAGCCCAAAGTTCACTACAATCGTCCAACAGGACGGCCCTTCCAGAATCGGTTGGATCGTCGAGGTTCCCGGCGTCAACGGGCAGGGGAGCACTCGACGTAAACTTCGCGACAGCCTCCGCTCGGCTCTTCGCGAGGCTCTGGAAATGAACCGCACCGACGCCTTAGCCTCCGCGCAGCAACCTGATGAGCAAGAGGTGATCGAGGTTGAAGCGCCGTGACTTGATCGCCCCTCTGAAGCGGCACGGATGCACGCTCATACTTGAAGGGGCGAAACACTCCTGGTGGGGCAAGCAGCAAGCGCACGGCTGTGCACCGGCACGGCGAGATCAGCGACATCTTGGCGCGCGAGGTCTGTCGCGACTTGAAGGTTCCGTCGGAACCATGAATGACGAGAGGACGATGAGATTCGTCGATCCAGCCTACGCATACGCGAGAAGAATCGCAAACAAAGTCAATACCCGTGAAGGCTCAGAAACACCCGAGACGCGAGGGTGTGAAGAAATGAAAACCCGTGCGACCAGTCGCCAAGCCACTTCCAATACGTGTTATCAAACGTGTCGAGTACAACGACTGAGACAATCAATCCAATCACGATGATAACTGCTGACGTGAACACCAACAGCAGGATCGCCCAAACCCATCCGCCACGTACGCGAAGATAGGAGTGCAGACCCCATCCCAGCGATAGCAATAGTATGATCAGCGAGCCGTTGTCGACGATTCGAGCGAGCCAATCGTAGGCGGGAAGGAATCCCAAGAAGGCCCAGTGATACGAAAGAGCAAGAACGGTCAAAACGAAGTGGCCGGTGAACCGCGTGGCGACCAGTCCAATCCAACTGTAAAAAACGACTCGTAAAATGTGACTTTGCCGGATACGATATCGGGTGATGGTCTGCCGGAAGACCTGAATCGAGAACCAAACAATGACCACGACCATCGAAGGTACGAAGAGTTTCGGCAGGAGAATCTCATCGAACCACGACAGCCACGGAAAGCCTTGAAAGTTCGAAGGGCTCCAGTACATGAGCTGGTTATAGCTGTGCCAGAGATATTCTTGGCTCAGCGAGAGCAGCGCCAGAAGGCTGAGGACGACGACGAACAAAAACGGCATCACGCCAACGACCGGAACGGCGGTCAGCGGTAGCCACCGCCAGAGTCGTCTGGGCTGAAGACACATCGAAACGGTCAACGAAAACGAACGGATCGGATGGTCACGCCAGTGATATTCGAAGATGGGCGGACGAGTGTGGGACTCTTTTTCCGCCTCGATCAATTCGTCCCAACGAAATTGCAAGCCACATTCAGGACATCGTGGCCGGGTGAGCATTTTCAAGTTGTAGCCGCAGCGCGGACAATCCAGCTCAACATCAAGTTGGGACCAATCCGGAGCCTCGTTTTGAACGCAACCCTGTTCCACAGGCGATCCTTATCGAGAGACCAAGTGGATTCGAGCAGGTGATTCTAGCCATATCAAACCCCAACTTCATCTCAACTCGTGAAGGCGGATCAGGGCGTCACCGGGTAAGTTTCACAGTGGACCTGCGTGCCCGCTAACTTCCGGGAGCTTGAACTTGGTGGTTCTACGGGGGAAAAACACACATGATCCATCGCGGACAACCGTTAAGACGCGGTCCGAAGCAGATGGGCCACATCCTTCAGGTCCACGTCGGAATTAAAACCGAAATCGAACTCACGCCACTCTTGAGGCGCCGACGCCTCCCCCGCACCGACCCATGCAGCCGCCATCTCCGTGTAATCCTCACAATCGGTCGTCCCATCACGATTCGAGCGTCGAGCGGATCGACCTGACAAACACCGGAGTTATGGACACGCCGGAATGTTAAGGGCGTACGCGACCAACTTCAGGGGGTCAACGTGCAGTACAACATCGTGACGCTCACCGAATCGTTTTGTGGCCCCGCTGAGAAATGCGGGTCTGGTTCGCACGCGAGTCTCCCGGCGGGTTCATTGTAAGGTCGCAGACCAATCCCAGTCACTATGGACAATCGGGTGCGGCGACGGGTTTGGGCGTTGCGTTCCACGTTGCGAAGGAGTCGGCTCCGTTTAGAAGATCGATAACACGAAGAAGGTCGATGGCCGTTGCGCGTCCACTGTGATCAATGTCTCGACTAAGTTCGCCAAACGGTAGCGGAAACCCTCCGGAGAGGTCATCAATCATCGCCACCACGTCGTTGGCGTTGGCGGTCAAATCGCCATCGGCATTTCCCGGATGCGAAACGAACGTTCCCGTCGTGTTGGTCAACGCGCTATCGGAGTAGGTAATCGTCGTTGCCTGTCCGGTAGCCAGCGGGTGTGCAAGTTCAATGGTGTAATCGTTGCCCAGTCCGGTGACAGAAACGATGCTATTGGGGACAGCGGGCGTGCCCGTTTCGCAAAGCGACCAGCATTCCGCAGCAATGCCCGCCGGACCGGTCGCCAGGATGGTCGTTACGCCCAGCGTTGCGTTCGAATCGCCGACTTCGTGCGGCATGCGTGCGTCGATGGCGCCGTTGCCGGGCACCGTAAAGAGCACGGTTCCGATCGGGCAGTTTGGTCCGCAGATGCTCTGGCAAAGCAGCGCCGCGCCGCATCCGAGATCGTTCAGCCCCAGCGTTGAGCACGACGCATCCCACTCTGTGTTGCAGCAGAACGGGTCGCAGGCGCAAACCGCATCGCAACATGCCTTGTCCGTACATCCTGGTACGGATGGATTGGCCGCGCAGCAGTCACCGTTTCCAGGACACGCTGAATTGTCGGGAGGACCGCACGTAATCTCGATTTGTCCCGTTCCTCCGGCCGCTCCGACGCGCGATCCAACACGAATGAGGTAGCTCTGACCCGAAGTCGCCGCAAATGTAACCATGGATTGCGGGGTGCATTTCTCATCGTCGCAGTCGATAAGACTTGCGTCGGAATCGGGGCAAGTGGTTCCATCGTACACCGCGATCATCGTATCGACCGCCGTGTGGGTACAGGTGCGGACAAAGGCGGTACCGTCGCACGTCGAAGTCCAGGCGAACCAGGTGTCCTTGTCAATATCAGCCCCGCCTCCCTGGGTGTTGCACGCAGCGTGCGGTGGACCGTCTTGCGTCGCGTTGGTCGTATCGAAGTCGAATAGACCCGTCCCCTGAATGGCGACGGCGTTGGCACAGTCATCCAAACCGGGAATGTCGCAGGACGCGGCTGCTGAGTCTGCGCAACTCTGGCTCCAGTTCCCACTGCAGCACGTGGCATCCAAGGCGCAAACCTGCTCGCAACAAAATGCGTCATCACAACCCGGTGACCCATTGGCGATAAGACAGTCACCCGTCTGGTTGAGACAACCAACACCAGGACACCCGACAAAATCTGCGTCCTCACAGAAGCTTCCCTTTTTCAGGGCTCCGTTTTGTGCGGCACAGGAAGCTTCGTCGAGGTTGGAGCAAAGAACGTTGCCCGCAAGAAATTCGAAACAGCAGGCGTGTGTTCCGCACGCCGGGGAAAAGGCGTTTGGATTCGCACAGGTATCACCTTCCGCCCAGCGACCGGCGCACTCAAGTTCCGTAACATTGTCGGTACAGGTCCCGGCTGCGCGATCGCAGCACGCCCCGGTCGGTGGGTTGCCGGCGCACCAGGCACGAGCGCGAAAGTTCCCACCCGGAACACAGCTCGGACCCGGACAAAGATCGGGCGTAAACCCTCCGAAAAACAAGCCCGTCGCCCACGCATTGGAGGCGTTGGGACCGTTAAACTCGGCAAATTGATCCAGGCTGTCGCCAATCGTTGCGAATCCCGTCAGTCCGGGACCGCCAATATCGGGAGTCGTTTCAATCGAGATCCAAACTTGACCGTCAACGACAACGGTCGTGTTGGGAACGACCAAGAGTCGATGCCCAAGCTGGTCCGCCGGAACATCGGCAAACGTTTTGGCGGTTCCGGGAATCTCGGCGAGGGGTCGATCGTCGGTCGGGTCGCCTGGTGTTCCGTTGTCGTCATTACTCCAAAGGGCAAGTCGAGCGTCGAACACAAACCCGTCCGTCGGATTCCCCTGTCCGAAAACGACCATCTCGTACGCGCCCAAATCGCACGGCGTTCCAGCACCGAGCGTCAGATCGTCCGCGGCGATAATGTCGGTCGGCGGATCGCCAGGCAACCGGTTGGGGGGTTGGGACACGAAAAACTGTCCCGTGAAAAGATCGTTCTCGTAGACACGAAAATGCGGTCCACAGGGATTGTCCGCGCAGGTCAGGTTGGGATGGAAAATCCCGTCGAGACACGTGGCTTCGGTTCCGTCTCCGCAGGTCGCAAAATCGGTACCGTTGCAACACGCTCCGGGCTGGCAGACGTTGGGAACGCAGTCGGTAAACGCCCCCTGCCAGGTTCCGCCCGCCGTGGTGCAATCAATTTCATTCAGAACCGAGCAGCTTGTTCCCGTGCAGCATGCCCCGGTCGGGGCACTGGCAAGTTCACACCAGAGAGTGGCCCAAAAACCTGCGTAGGCTCCACTTGAAAAAACAAACAGGTTGCACCCGGTCGGCTCCTCCTCCGCCCAGAAATCAAGGGTGTTGCCCAGGTCAGGAATCTCCGGGAGAATCCCTGTAATCGCAGGGTCCACGGTGTTGCCCGCGATGATCCATCCCGCGTCGTTGTTTGAAAAACTGACGCGCATCCAAACCGACCCGGGGATATTGATGGCCGGACTGAAAGTCGCCGTTAAAAACTGCAAGGTCGTATCACTGGGAACACCGACGAAGTCTCCCGCGGTCCCGGCGATCAACGAGGAGGTTGTCTCACAAGGATTCCCATCCCAAAGCTCTACGTGAACGTCAAATGTTGGGGCGCAATCACCGAAGCCCGCCACCACCAACCGGTAGCCGGAAAGTCCACATCCCGAGGGAACCTGCAAAACCAAGTCGTCTGCCATCGGCTGAACCGAACCAGAAGGGCATGCGTTGGTATTCATAGCATTGGGGAGGTAGATCGAAGGCGAAGTGCCGCCCATCTGATTATTGTAGACCACCGTCCCGGTCGGAATGGTTGTTCCGGCGGTGCCACCGCCGAACGAACCACCGGATCGCAGCAGCGCGCCGACGTCTTTGATTGAAGTCGGCAAGGATCGAACAGATGTTTCGACCTTCGCAATGGGCACAGCCTTTTTTGCTGTGATGACGACTCGCTCGCCCGCGTTGCTATTTTGCGACATTGTGCCGAACAACAACAGGGCCAACATCGTCCCGATTGTTTTCTGATGAAGCGATGCGTTTAACATGCTCTTTCCCTCTCCGGTCGTTTCTCTTTCGACCCGGCGCCGGTCCGGGTTTATGGCCTCGTCGAAGCGACTGACGGCGGGGCGCAATTTTAGAAAAAACACCCCCCTGCCGCCACACGTCAGGACTCGATCGACCAAGGCCGGGTTTTTCGCTGTGGCACCCCACATCAGACGGAATCCGGTTCGCGTTGATCCTCAGCGTACGGTACGCTTCGAAATCAGCCCCACAGATTGCTGCGGACCTTCCGCCTGCTCTGAATGATAGGCGAGATCGGTCGGCGGAGTAAAGCGCGGTCTCGATCAATGGTGGGGCCGGGTCTTGCTGCTTCGGGAGACATCCTTGGATCGAGGGAGACGGGTGAAAAAACCTTTTTTTATCGGATTGAACACACGAAATCGGACGTTTGTCCAGCAAAAATCTGTTGACGCCCAATAAGTGAAAGTGTTATACTGACCCGCTCTTGGGGAAAGCAGGGGGATCATCGCTTAGCAGCCCGTTGGAAAAGACTCGATGGCGCGTGTGGCGTCGGCCTCTGGCTGGCAGAGTGCCGACGTGAGTCCAGTACCGCGCTTTTTCAACGGACTGTCGGAAACCTATCCTCGAAATGCGGCGGCGCATGCACGTTACCGGCACATTGAGCCATGACGGGGCGGTGCATCGATTTTTCTGGGGGGCAGGCTCTTATTTTGGTCCCATGGGCGACCGCAAAAAGCGTGGTTGGAATCGCTTTCTGGTGACGGCGAGAGGAGAGTTACACATAATGATGCGACGATCGAGTTTTCGCGGAGCCGGACCCGCACTCCTAACAATTGCGTTGATCGCGGTTTCTGCCCGCGGTGAACAACGCTGGACGGTTTCGAATGCGACCTTGACCCTCGATATTCACCCCGCATTTCCCCACCGCGTTGCTGTGGCCACAACTTCGGCCCGTTCTCTGCGCGGATCGGGTTTCTCATCGGCGGAGTTTTTAGCGGTCGACGGGCAGGTGTTGTCGCTTGACGACAGTGAGGCGGGACTGGGCTTACCCACTGCACAGGTTTTTGAGCTGGACGAAGGAATCGTTCTGTCAACCGAGTCGGATTCCGTGAGGGTAACGAAGCTCCTTTTGTTTGCGGCGCAGAAATCGACGGCATCTGTCGTACCCGGAACCCCTTACTTGGAGATGCACGGCGTTCGCGCCAAAGTCGATTCGTCGGCAGGGCAGGTTACCCTGCCTGTGACGGCGGTGACGATTCCCGGCGAATTGGCCGCTCGCTTGGGAGCAAATGAGCTGGCGGGAGTGACCATCGGATCGGCTGTGGTGCGTGGGTCGGCGGTGTGGGTTGGCGGCGACGCTCCGGTCGAAGCGGCCGACTTTTCGTCTCGTTCGGTCTCGCATCCCATCAACGATCTAGCAAGCGAACCACCCATTGCGCCGGACGTGACTTTTTGTGAATTGTTTGGGTTGGCCCAGTTCGGTCGAAAAGACGACATTGTAGGACTGGCGATTAACACGACGTCGTGGAATCGCGGAAACGCGGACCTGACGTGGCTTGCTAATCCCGATCCACGCCATCTATTCATCGTGCAGAATCTCTATCGCATTAAAGACGATCGGTTCGAGCAGATCGGTCAATCCTGGGTGAAGCACGGTTTTTTTGCTCTTGGTAGTGAACAATGCAGCACGTCCTGCACGTATGAAGACTTGCCCGGTCACCATGAGGGGCCTTTCCTGGGAATGGGGTGTACCGATACCTATACGGCCGGACTAAACGCATTTCAAAACGGTCTCGGTCCACGTGAGGAGGTGAACCCGTGGACGGGTGGATGGGACCCGGCAACGTCCGAGCTCAATACGAATCACAGTCACGACGCCATCCAACATCGCCTTGAGGTGCATGATCGGGATATCGATCCGGCACAAAACGCAAATGCAAGGTTCATTGCAGAAGGCTACTATGTTCACTTCGAGGACGTTGTACCCCTCAACAACGCCGCATGGAAAGAGATTACGAGCATTTCCGGTTTTCCGGGCGGGTCTTGGACTTTCTCAATGCCTCCTCTGGGCAACGGCATGGCGATCGGGTTTGCGGTTAACTCTTGGACGGGAGCCGAGCAGACCACGTTTGCAGAAGAGCTTCCCGTGGTCAAGGGCGTCTCTCCCGATGGGCGATGTGATCTGCGGGCCAAGGCGACCGACAATGGTGACGGAACATGGCACTATGAGTATGCCCTGTTGAACATCGACATGGATCGCAAGGTTCGTTCATTCACCGTTCCTATTGACGAAACGAATTTCATTACCAACGTCGGGTTCCATGCAGTCGAATCCCATGACGAATCGTTCGACAACGTCCCTTGGACGAGCACCATCTCCACCAATTGTCCCGTGGGCAATCGGTGTGTTGTATGGGAAACGGTCAACAATCCCCTGCGATGGGGAACCGTTTACAACTTTCGATTCGACGCCAGTGCTCCCCCGCTGCCCGGACCCGGTGGCGATCCGCGCGGCGCCACGCTCGTTCTCGGTCTATTCGACCCCGGTGCGGTGATGTCTGTCTCCGGACCCTCGCTGGGACCGATGCCCGGCTCGTTGGTGATCGTGTCCCCCATGGAGACCCCAATCCCCGATGCCGTGGGCTCGCAACTGCCCAAGAGTCGTTTTATCTCGTTTCTGGTCCCCCCCACCGACGTCGGGATGGAAACGGCGTTGCGTGTTGAGCTTACATCGCTGCATCACCCATTGTCACCAGCCAATGCGCCGGATTTTTCCGCTTTCGAGGGGCAAAGCCGATATGTCAACTTGTATCGTGATCCGGCCACCGGTGATCCCATCACCGATTGCGAGGACTCGGCAGCGATGGGAACCACTTTCAAGTGCGCCACGTTGGGATGTCAACCGGAATATGTTGATTGGGCTGCGTTATTCGGCGGAGAGGTGCTGCATGTAAGTGGGGCGGCGATTGTTCCCAGCTCCATCTACAACGTGACAACGCTTGCGTTTCTTTGCCAGGGTCTGGAGGCAAGTTGCAATAACGTGTCCACCCCCCTGACAATAGAAACGGGGATTTGGGGAAATGTTGATGACAACGATACGCTCAACGTCCTGGATGTAACAGGCGTTGTTGACAGCGTAAAAGATGCCCCGGGGGCGTTGATCGAACCACGGTCGCTCTTGCGAGGTGACGTACCTGACCCGGTCGGCACCACTCAGAACGTCCTTGATATAACGCTTGACGTGGACGCGCTCAAGAGTCAACCGTTCCCCTTTGCTGGACCCCAGACTTGTCCGTAGACAATCTTCCCGTACGCCCATAAAAGGTGTCCACGGTGTGCCGGATTTTTCCATCCCATCCACCGAGAGCACCCTCGGACGCGAAACAACCGCGACAGCCAAGACGTGCGCGTTGTTGATGACAACAGGCAGGGGCCCAATCGGTGAAAAATCGGCAGGTGGCGGGACCGGCCTTACAGCCTATCCCCAAGCAGTGTGGCCCCGGCATCTTGTCTGTGTTTTCACGTGCGAAAGGTCCGCGCCGCAACCATCCCTGAGATAGGCTCTTAGGAACGAGGGGATTTTCGCCTGCCACCCGATGCGCGTCCATCCGGCTGGGCACCAGGATCGACCGCCAGCCCGGTTGCTTCGTCAATGGTTGGGGGACATTCATCGAGTCGCAGCTTCATCACCCGCCCCACTTTGAATTTAACGGTGCGTTTGGCGGGGACGAACACTTTGTCCATCGTCTTGGGGTTCTGCGCTTCACGCGAAGCCCGAATACGACTCTCAAATACTCCGAAATCCCGGAACTCCAGGCGATTCCCGGCGCTCAGTTCGTCGACGATTGAATCCAAGAAGGACTGAATGACCCGTTTCACCAACACCCGTTTGCACCCCTCCGCATCCGCAATACGATCAATCAACTCTTTCTTGGTAACGGTAGACATTGTGCGAGGAATCTCCGTCGTATGACCATTGGCACCGGAAGCGAACCTGTGTTTTGTGACAGAACCCTTCCGGCTCTTTGAATTAGACCCTAGACCGCGAATAACGCACACGCGAAGCAGTGACCACAACACCGCCGGTCGAACCCATTGAATCGACGCAAGTCATACTAGCGTAAAGACTTCCGTCACGCAAGCATTTTGTGAAACAGGCAGATTCGACAGTGTGAAATGATTGGCGAAGCTTTTCGATGCGTCCCGTTGGGCCTGAAACTCAACGGCCCGATTTGCGTGTTCGAGTCGAGTCGACCCGGCGGAAATAGTAGTCGCGATCGTTGGAGAAATCCCCCTGGCGGTCGTAGATCGACTCACGAAAATAGACTTCCGCATTCGGATCGTCTGATGCAAGTACGACCGGCCAACCGCTACGGTCAGTCCCGGCAACCACGGGCGTGTTCAAGTATGGGTTGAATATGATATGCGAATCTGGAATGAACGAACGAACGTGCTGCGTCTTCGGCACGGTACAGCCCGCAAGCGTAAACCCTCCCAGCAACGCCGCGATCAATAAAAGCAACCAGTTTTCCCGCATGGCTTCTGACCCCGATTAATAACCTCTCGACGACTGATGCTAGGCGCGTCAATGGGTTGTTGTCACTCTATGAACGCGCACGCTGCGAGGTTTCCATCCGACGCTCGATCCTTTGGGTGACCTACTGCTTTTTTCCGGACCCCCAAGCATTTTTCGGACGTTTGCCAAGAAAGCGGGCTCCGCGACAATCGCCGGTGGAAGGAGTTTGAGTTATGAGCGGCGGGCTGACAGTTGCGCTGGCGGCCATCGCGGGAGCAGCACTCGGGGTGGGCATCATGGCCTTGTTGCGCGCGAGGCAGCGGCGCTTGTTGGGTGAGCAAGCGGCACAGGTCATGGCTGACCGTGCTCGTGAGGAGGCGTCGTTGCTGGAGCGACTCAAGACGGAGTTCGACGCGCTTTCTCGCAAAGCGCTATCCGAAAATGCCGACGACTTTCTCAAATTGGCCAAGACGGCACTTCGTGAACAAACGTCGCGTGGCAACGAGCTTCTCGACGCAAAAAAGAAGCTGATCGACGCACGACTCGTGGAGATGAACGCGAAACTTACCGCACTCAATAAGCTTATCGAGCAGGTGGATAAACAGCGTGCGGAATCTCACGGCGCCTTGACGGCACAGTTACAATCCAATGCGAAGGCCACGCACAATCTCCAAACAACGACATCCTAGTTGCGCGAGGCGCTGGCGAATCCGCAACGCCGCGGGCAGTGGGGAGAACGGATGGCAGAGGATGTTTTGAGACTCGCCGGATTCGTAGAAGGGATCAACTATGAGAAACAAAAACAGCTTCAAGACGGCGGCAAACCGGACTTTGCTTTTTTTCTTCCCGATTCGAAGCGGGTCAATATGGACGTGAAGTTTCCGCTGGACAATTACCTTCGCGTGCTGGACGCAACCGATGCGGTCGCGCGGGACAACGCAACAAGCAAGTTCCTTCGTGATGTTCGCCACCGGATCAAGGAAGTAACCTCCCGGGTTTACATTGACCCGTCGGCGGGAACCGTCGATTACATGCTGGTTTTTATCCCCAACGAACAGATTTATGGTTTTATCCACGAGCACGATCCGGAACTCCTGGACGATGCCCTGCGTCAAAAGGTCGTGCTCTGCTCGCCACTTACGCTTTACGCGATTCTCGCGGTCATCCGGCAATCACTTGACAACTTTCGCTTCGAGCAAAACTCCCGCAGAATCCTACAGCTCCTCGCCGATTTCAAGAAGCAGTGGTCGAAGTTTACCGGGGTGATGAAAAAGATGGGCGATAAACTGGAAGACGCATCCAAAGCCTATCGTGAACTCGAGGGCACGCGCACCAAAGTGCTCGAGCGGCAACTTGAAAAGATTGACGATGTTCGGTCGTACCAAGGTTCCCAGCCGACAGACGATATTCTTTCCGGCGGTGTGGATCATGATCTTGTGATGCGACGCGAGTCGGCGAACGAACATGGGTCGTGACGTTTCACACAAAGGATGGCGCATTCCCCAGCCGCTGTTGCTGGTGCTCAGTTGGGTTGCCCTGATTCTCGTAGGGACGATTGCCCTGCACGCACCGAGTTCGCTGGCGGAGGGGCCGATCGCCTGGTTGGACGCGTTGTTTACCTCTACATCGGCGGTGTGCGTAACGGGACTTTCCACGATCAACGTCGGCCAACAGTTATCTCCGTTCGGGCAGACTTGCTTACTGGCGTTGATTCAGATTGGCGGATTGGGAATCAGCACCGTTTCAACGCTGGTGTTGTTGATGGCCGGTCAGCGCAGTTTGGCTGGAGAGAATGAGGCTGCAAGCGCGCTGGCCGGGGTTCATATCAGCGCCAAGAGACTTGTCTTTTTTGCAATCGCAACCACCGTGATCGCCGAGTCGATCGGGGCGTTTTTCCTGTCAATGCGTTTTCGCGGCGAGGACGCCGTCTGGTCCAGTGTCTTTCACAGTATCTCAGCCTTTTGCAACGCCGGTTTTTCACTGAACTCCGACAGTCTCACCGGATACGTTGGCGACGTTCGGGTCAACGCGATCATCGGCTCGCTCATTGCACTCGGCGGGATTGGTTTTATTTCGATGCACCAATTCGGAGCATGGGTCAACGCGCGACGCCGTGGTCAGCGCCAGCCGATTTTTCTACATCTGCGCGTGGTTCTACTTGCCAGTGCCACGCTGTGGGTGTTGGCGGCGGGGGTTTTTCTGTTCTTTGAATACAACAATTCGCTTTCGCAAATGCCGTTTGGGGAAAAGTTGCTCGCTTCGATGTTTCAATCGGTCACGACGCGAACGGCAGGCTTTAACACGATTGACTTTGCGTCGTTGCGCGAACCGACCCTTTTGGCAACGATGCTCTTCATGCTCATCGGTGCGGCGCCGGGAAGTTGTGCCGGTGGGATCAAAGTCACGACGATGGTGGTGATCCTGGCCGCGGTTCGGGCAAGGGTTCGCGGGTTGAAAAACGTTTCTCTTTTTTCGCGCATGGTTCCTCGCCCCATCGTTGCGCGGGCGTTTTACATCGCAACGTTTTCGATTCTCTTTCTGGGTCTGGTTATCATGGCGCTCGTGATTACGGAGGAAATGGCCCCTACGGCGGGAATCCGCGGCGACCGTCTCACGACCCTGGCATTTGAGGCGTATTCGGCCTTTGCGACGGTGGGACTTAGTACGGGAGTCACCCCGGACTTGTCATCGGCGGGGAAATTGATCATCATCATCACGATGTTTGTCGGACGGCTTGGTCCGCTGGCACTGGCGATGGCGGTTTTCGCGCCGAAAACCGTCCCGAAATACGAGTTTCCCAAAGAGGATCTTGCAGTCGGATAAGATACAATGCGCAATTTTGCCATCATCGGGTTAGGGCAGTTCGGCAAGTGTATGGTCGAGACGCTTCATGGTCGCGGGTTTGACACGCTTGTCATCGATGTAGACGAAGCGAAAGTGCAGTGGGCGCGCGACCTGGCCACCAAGGTCGTCAAGGCGGATGTACTTGACTTTCCGCTGTTCGAGGAATTGATCGGGGACCAAATCGAGTGTGCGATTGTGGACCTCGGAGATCAAATGGAGCGGAGCATCCTCGCCGCAAACTATCTGCACAAACTCCATGTACAAAATATCGTCGTTGAGGCAACGAACGTGGCGCACGCGGAGATTCTTGAAATCGTTGGCGCGACGCGAATCGTGTTCCCGGAAAAAGAGGCTGCCGTGCGCCTTGCGGGTCTTCTGGCAGGACGCGGACGACTTGATTACTTTCCCGTGGGAAACGGGTTTTCGCTGGTCGAGATCCCCAGTCCCCCGACGTGGGTGGGAACGACACTCGCCGAATTAAACCTGCGAAAGAAATACCGCTTGAACGTTGTGGCTGTTCGCCCGGCAGCCAAAGACGGAACAAATCAAACGTGGGGGTTTGCAGACCCGGAACGCACCCTCCAAACAACGGACGTTGTTCTTCTTGCCGGGAACACGAAGGACCTGGAAAAACTGACGCGCTGACGTGCCCGCGCAAGCTCACCGCGACCTGCAAAGCGACGATCCCAGCAGCGGCTGTAGCGTGGGACCTTCCGCCCGTGAAAACACCGGCGAGATGCCGGTGCCACACCATTCTTGGACAGGCTGTTGCGTAGCCACACCGCTGCCGGATTGGCTGTTACGTAGCCAAACCAAACGCGCCAAACACAAAATTCGCAATGGTCGTGTTCGCAACCGACGCCAGCAAACCCGCAAATAACTCGTTGGGATTGGAGACGCAGCCCCCCGCCTGAAGAACAAGTCCCGCACTTAAAAGCAAAGACAGACCGCGACCCCATCGACCGATCGATTTTCGCATGATTCCGCTTAATCCTTGTGATTGGTCGCCGGCGCCTTGGGCGGCGCTTTGAGCAAAACCAGTTCTTCGGCGATGTAGATCGGAATGGGATCCACACCACCCTTTTGCAATCTCGTTTGCGATGCACGGACGCCGACATAACGCCCGATGTACTCTTTCACATTGATCGACCGATCGGGAGGGATCTCTACATATCCCAGCGTTCGTTCAAACGATGCGTTCGGATCGATCAGGCGAAAGCGCCGAACGGTCGATCCGGGGGGATAGAGCGCACTGACTCGCAACTCGCCCTGGGCGGATAACCCCGTAGGAACCCGCGCGAAACCAGGCGGAAGCGATGCCCGCTTGTCCATAAACTTCTGACGCTGTGCATCCGCCTGCGCACCAAGAGCGCGGACGCGGGCCACCGCATCCGCCAGCGAGCGAATGTTTTCGATCTGTCCGTATCGAATCTCGGCGTACCGCCTGGCGTACTCGTCATCATTTTGGTTCATAATGACTTTGTACCCGGAAAGGAGCGAATCGAACTCACGTTCTCCCGGTTCTTTTTCCATTTCGAGCTTGGCCGCTGCGTCAAGCTCGTCGAGCTGTTTACGCCACGCGGCGTTGGCCTCGCCGGGAACTACAACCTTTGCATCGGAAACCGCTCCCTCGGGCGAAGCCAGCGGCGCTGTCGCACGGTCGATTTTTGCCGGATCTCCGACGACCGGAGTGCTTGTTGTTGAAGACGATGAAGGCGTTGTCTTCTCGGGCGAGTCCGAGAGATAATCCGCATGAATCCAAAGGGTTGCGTTGGCAGGCGGTTTGATGCGGAGAAACCCGTCGGGGTTACGGCCCAGAATCGTTACCTTGGCGCCGCGACTCAACATCGTCTGGACGGTATACTTGCTGTCGTTGAGAACCGACCCGGCACGCACGCGCACATTGTTCCCGTTCACCACTCCGGTTTTTCCGTCTGTCGTGTCCACATAGTCACCGGAGATCAAACTAAAGGCCTGTTTTGGGGGGAGAATCTCGACCCACTCCCCCCGCACCGAAACGACGGCCACTCGATCGCCCGCATGAAGTTTGCACACGGTGTAATGATTGGTGCTGTCACCGCTTCGAACGTAAACGTCATTCGCGTTGACTTCCGCGTAGCGAAGAACAGGACGTAGGGGCGGTTGCTGTGCCTGAATCGAAGTTGTAAGCGCGATGACTGCCAGGCTCGCACCCCAAACCGGCCTGACGCGATTGGGTTTTGTCGTGTTGATCATAAGGTTGGTTCTCCTGGTGGTACGAAACTCCTCAGTCGACCGGCACCGTCCGATCACGGGCGTCACCGCGTTGCAAAACCGCGCACCGACGCCTCGATCCGTTGCGGTTACGGTCGTGTCCTTGCTTACCTTGCGCCCCACCACACCGCGCACCGTCAAATCGGGTGCGCCATCGACCAACGCATCTCCCCACTTGGATCAGCGAATCGCCTTGGTCCGCTCCCTTACGGTCGCGGCTCTGAATCGCGGCTCTGATTGGAGAAATCCAACCCGCAATTCCATAGTCGATGCTGCGCAGGAGCGGCCTTGATCACTCGCGCGACGAGCTGAAGAACGGTATCGCCCGCACACCCATCTGTCAACGAACATTTCACTTGTGAAATCCTCCTTTGCTTGCTCATCACGACGATACGCCCTGCTTCTGTTATGCTTCACCGCTGACTGCAAGGGGCTTGAAATGTCGCAGCGTCTCATTTTCCAAAGAATCGCCGCAAAACCACGGTTGCAGGCAGTCGTGACGGCGTTTGGTTCGCGGCACGGAGCTGCAATCCTTGAAAGCTCGCTTCCGGGCGGGGCATTCTCTCGGTGGTCTGTTTTTGCATCTGATCCGGTTACGACGGTTACGATTCTTCCGAGTTTGGCCAGATGCCCTCTTGAAGACTTGGCTGCGGCATTGGCACAGACCCCGCACGTCTCAGGTGCGGCACATGATGTCCCTTGTGGATGTGGGTGGATTGGGTATTTTACGTATGAGTTCGGACTCTATGCGGAGGGTGTTACTGGTCCCGGCGATCCTGACCATTCAGAACCTCTCGCCCAATTCTCACTTTACGATGCAGTTGCGGTCTACGATGCGGTGGACGACGAATGGTACGCGGTGGCGGTCGATTGGCCACCCGAATATGCCGTCCGTCGTCCGCCGGTGTCCGAGCGAATCGCTAAAATCACAGAGATCGTCCGTCTCGCCTCGTGCCAGCCTCTTTCTGGAACACCGGAATTGCCTTTTGCCTCCGCGGCGACGTGCTCGATGTCCAACGACGAGTACCTGGACGGGGTTGCACGAATTCTCGATTATATCGCGGCGGGCGACGTCTACCAAGTCAACCTCACTCGACGCTTTCAATGTCAGACCGATTTATCACCGTTGAAACTTTACCAGAGGCTAAGAGCCATTACGCCGTCGTCTCACGGTGCATTTTTGGATTGCGGTGACAAATCGCTGATATCCTCGTCGCCGGAGCTTTTCCTGCGAAAAACGGGACGCCGAATCGTTACACGCCCGATCAAGGGAACGCGTCCGAGATCACATGACGCAGCGCTGGACAGGCGATTTCGAGAAGAACTGCGGTCTTCAGGAAAAGATCAGGCTGAGCTCGCCATGATCGTCGATCTTGCGCGAAACGACCTGGGTCGAATCTGTGAGTACGGTTCCGTTTCTGTAACGAATCCCGACAGAATCGAAAGGCATCCCACGGTGTATCATCGCGTGGCGACCGTGGAGGGACGCCTATGCCGGGGATGCTCTCTCGCCGAAATTTTGCGGGCAACGTGCCCCGGGGGATCGATTACCGGTGCCCCCAAGATTCGCGCCATGGAGATTATTGCCGAGTTGGAAACGGTTCCGCGCGGCGCATACTGCGGGGCGATCGGGTGGATTGGATTGGATGGTTCGGTGTCTTTGAACCTGGCCATCCGTACGATGGTGCAGCGAGAACGGGTTGTCGACTTTCACGCCGGAGGGGGAATTGTGGCAGACAGCACGCCGGATGCGGAATACGACGAGGTGATGACGAAACTTTCGGGGATGGCTCGCGCGATGGGCTGCAGTCTTGACGATCTCGATGCCTCGACCAAGCACGGGGGACATCCTACGCGGTTGCAGCGGATACCGCACCGCGGGTAGCATGTTCGCAGGGAGGAAGCGCGAGCGAAGAATATGCAGATCAAGACTGCAACAAACAGCACCCCCAAAAGCAAAGGGGCGGAGAAACAGCGGTCTAGAACATGATCCGTTGTTGTTTCATGGTTCTCCCGGAACGAATCATCGCGCATCGATCGATTCGGAAAATCCGCGCGGGCTAAAGCCCGTAGCTCGCTACAAGGACTTTGCCGTGGAAGATTTCGCTGAGGCGTTTCCCAAAGGGCAGGGTTCCGTCCGGCGCGGTTGGGTCGTACGTTATACCGGGCGCCGCTGAGATGAGTGCAGAATGATGGGAACCCTGTGGCTTAACGGAGAATACGTGCGGGCCGAAAGTGCGAGTGTCAGCGCATTTGACGGGGGTTTTCTTCACGGGGCGGGGTTGTTCGAAACGATGCGTGCGGAAAACGAGCGCGTCTTTCAACTTGAACGACACATCGCGCGACTCAGGCATTCTGCCGGGCAATTGCTGATCCCCATCGAGCGAACGACTCTTCCACAAGCCGAGCAGTTCAGCGAGTTGCTTGCACGCAATGATTTGACCGACGGTCGCATTCGCCTCACGGTGACCGCCGGCGAGATGAAAGGAACCGGCGAGGATGACACACCGCAATTAACCGTATGCGCTTCCGCATCCCCGTTGTCGGATTATCCCGCACAGCTCTACGAACAAGGCGTGACGGTGATCCTTTCGAAATACCGCCAATCACCGCACGACCCCATCGCGGGTCACAAAACCACGTCCTACCTGCCTCGTCTGCTCGGTTTGCGAGAGGCTCGCCAGGCGCGCTGTACCGAAGCGATTTGGTTTACCACGCACAACCACCTCGCAGAGGGCTCGATCAGCAATCTTTTTTTGGTGCGCAATGAGAAGCTGCGCACCCCCCCTCTTGATACGCCGATTCTTGGTGGACTTGCGCGTGGGCGCGTGATCGAATTGGCCAAGGATCTGAAAATCGACGTGGCGGAGTGTGTTCTCTCAATCGACGATTTGCTCGACGCGGACGAAGTTTTCTTAACCAATTCGATCATGCAGGTCATGCCGGTTGTTCGCGTGGAAAAAAAAGACATTGCCGACGCGCGCGTTGGGAAGATGACAGGCTTGCTCCTTCAGGCGTATCGCGGTGCACTGCGGAAGGAGTGTCGCCTCGAATGAGTAAACAAAAAAAGGCGGAACGCCCGGCAACCGTTTCGGATTTCGAGCTGGCGATGGAGTCCATCGCCGCGACGAAACTCGCACAATCGTGGGACAATGTGGGGTTGCTGGTCGGCGATCGAAGTGCGATTGTCAGGCGAATCCTTTTCTCGATCGACTTGACACAAGCTGTCGTCGAAGAGGCCACGCGCGCAAACGCCGATGCGCTGTTTTGTTATCACCCGCCGATCTTTCGACCCATCCATACGCTCGTGTCCCCCGGAACCGGAATGGAGTCGCTCGTCTTACAGTGCGCGCGAAACGGCATCGCCCTTTATTCGAGTCACACGGCGTTGGACGCTGCGGAGGGAGGCACAAACGATCTGATCGCCGAACTTTGTGGGATGCAGGAAACCATTCCGCTTGAATACGTTGACGATCCCGGCAAGGACAACGTCAAGGTCGTCGTTTTTGTCCCGGGCGAACACGCCGACCGCGTCGCGAATGCGGCATTCGCCGCCGGAGCGGGCGTCATCGGCGACTACACGCATTGCAGTTATCGCGGCAAGGGGACCGGGACATTTTTTGCAACGGAGGGGACAAACCCCGCCATTGGAAAACGCGGTCGTGTCGAACGCGTGGACGAACTCCGCGTCGAGCTGGTTGCCCCGCGGTCTCGACTCCCGGCGGTGGTCGCAGCAATCCGCAATACGCACCCCTACGAGGAACCGGCTTTTGATCTTTACCCCCTGGTGCCGCCCCCAGCGCGCGGTATCGGGCGTGTTGGTTTTCTTCCGAGGAAAACAACGCTTGCAACGCTGGCGCGAAAGCTGTCCGGTCGCATCCGGGCAACGAATTCCTCCATCGTGGGTCGTCGAAGCTGCAAGGTTCACCGCGCGATCATCATTGTCGGAGCCGCCGGAAGCCTTCCATTGCGCTGCGGACTGGGTGCGGGCGATGTGATCGTTACGGGCGAAATTCGACATCACGATGCGTTGGCCATCGCGCGCAGCGGCGCCTGCGCCATTGCCCTGGGACACTGGACGAGCGAGCATCCGATCCTATCAACCCTGGTCCGGCGGCTGCGTAGCGAGCTTCCGGGGGTAGCGCTCAAGCTGGCCCGCTCGGATTGCGAACCTTTTGCGCGTTTTTGATTGAGCACACCTCGCGAATGAGAAATGTGCCGTCCTTTTCACACACGCTTTTACACTTTTGTGGCCCGATTCCACAGTGAATCAGTGGCCTCACCGGTGAGAACCCGATATAATTAGGGCGCTAACGATTCAAACGGAGAGGACGAGGGCTTTTGCGTGCTGGAGTACGATTTTGACCGGAGTGTAGGGTGCTGGGTTGCGCAGACCGCCCACGCCTTGGAGCGTTCGCTGAATGAGCGGTTGACACCGCACGGTGTGACCCATCGCCAGTGGCAGGTGCTGGGGTGGCTTGCGATGGAGGGCGAGCTTTCGCAGGTTGAGCTCGCGGATCGCATGCGCATCGAGCCTCCAACGCTGGTGGGGATTCTCGATCGGATGCAGCGCGACGGTTGGGTTCGGCGACACGCGTCTCCCAAAGATCGGCGTAAAAAGATCATCAAAGCGACTCTCGCGGCACGCCCGGTGTGGGCGAAAATCGTTGCCAACGCGCGAGACGTACGACGCGAGGCGACGGCGGGGTTGACCGAAAACGACCTGGAGAATCTGGATCGGATTCTTGCAAGGATTCGTAACAATCTCGCCGTTGGTCATGACCGGCTACAACCTGCCTGATCGGAGCAACAACGACATGGCGCCAAGTTCAAAGGTTCCGGGTTTCTCGCTCATCATGGCGATGCTCTCTTGCGCATCCAGCGTCTCAGCCCAGCCGGGACCGACCAACGTAGCCGTGGCGGAGGCGATCACACGCAAGGTCGCCGACGGCAAAGTTTTCGTCGGTTCGGTGAATCCGTCTCGCACGAGCGTCGTGGGAAGCGCCGTGGATGGGCGCGTGTTATCGCTCCCGGTGGAGGCGGGAGATTTTGTCACAAGCGGTCAGGTGCTCGCCCAGCTTCGTACCAAGACCATCGAGACGGAGCTTGCAGCGGCGCGCGGTGAGCTTGAGTTGCGTCGCCAGGAGTTGGCTGAACTGCAAAGCGGATCGCGCCCCGAGGAGATCGCGCAGGCCAAGGCACGCATGCTGTCGAATCAAGCCCGGATGGAAAATGCAAAACGGAATCTCCAGCGAGTACAAAAGCTTTATCGAAATCGCTCGGCTGCCGAAGATGAACTCGACGATGCGCAATCGCTGGCCATCGAAACCGAGCAGGACTTTCTCGAGTCAAAAGCGGCGAACGACCAGGTGGTTTTCGGGCCACGTAAAGAACGTATTGCGCAGGCTGCGGCGCGGGTGACCATCCAGACGGAGGAAGTCCATCGCCTTGAAGACCTCGTAAAAAAATACACGATCGTGTCACCGTTCGATGGATTCGTCACGGCCAAACGCACCGAAGTCGGCGAGTGGGTTACGCGAGGGCAAGTCGTGGCGGAGATCGCCGATCTTACCTCCGTCGATGTCGAAGTCCGTGTTCTTGAGGACTATGTCGCCCGCCTATCCGTGGGAGAGATTGCAAGCGTTACGATTCCATCCCTTTCGGGTAGGGTTTTTACCGGGAAAATCCATCGCATTGTTCCACTGGCCGACCCGAGGTCGCGGAGTTTTCCGGTTCGCATTCGTGTACCAAACGGGATTTCGAACAACACTCCCGTACTGATGGCGGGCATGTTTGCTCAAGTAACGCTGGGACTCGGTGCCCCCTTGGAAACAACGCTTGTTCCCAAGGACGCGATTGTCCTTGGCGGACGATCGCTCGTCGTGTACGTCGTTGATCTCGACGCAGGCAACGCCGAAGCAGGAACGGTGCGCGAGGTTGACATTTCTGTGGGCGTGGCAACCGGCGAGTTGATGGCGATTCGCGGGAAGGTCAACCCCAAGGCGCTGGTGGTCGTGAGGGGGAATGAACGATTGCGACCCGGCCAGCATGTGACCATCACGAGTCATGTTGACACGCGCGAACTCGCACAACGACGCGCACCGGATAACGAGTGGCCGCAGGAATGAACATTGTCACACTGTTTCTGAACAACCCCGTCAAAGTATCGGTCGGCGTTTTGCTCACGGCGCTGTTCGGGGTCGTTGCGCTGGTGCGCATGCCAATGCAGCTTACGCCCGAGGTTCAGCGTCCGGTTTTGACGATTCAAACGCGTTGGCCCGGCGCCAGTCCGCAAGAAGTCGAGCGTGAGATCGTTCACGAGCAAGAGGAGCAGCTTCAGAGTGTCGAGGGCGTGATCAAAATGAGTTCGGAAAGTTCCAACTCGCGCGGGCGGATCACGCTGGAGTTTGCGGTCGGGACGAATATGAACGAGGCCCTGCTGAATGTAAACTCGCGATTGCAACAGGTTCCGCAGTACCCGATTGATGCCGACGAACCGGTCATCGTCGTATCCAACTCGGCGGACCGCCCTATCGCGTGGTTTATCCTGAGTCAGCGAAACCCTTCAGCGGAGCAGTTTAACAAGATTATCTCCGCCAACCCCGACTTAAAGAGCGAGCTCGAACGCATCGTCCGAACGAAAAATCCGGGGCTGCAAATGTTGCGTCTGCGCAATCTTGCGAAGGATCATCCCCGGGTGATGAACCTCCTGCCGCCGGACCTGGATGTCCCGACCTTGCGGCGTTTTGCCAGGGACGTCATCGAAACGCGTTTTGAGCGAGTTTCAGGAGTAGCCAACTCCAACGTGCTCGGCGGGCGCGAAGAAGAGATGCAGATCATCATTGATCCCTTGAAGCTCGCCGCACGAGATCTCACGATACAGGATTTGCGAGACGCGCTTGGTGGTCAGAACGTTGATACATCCGCAGGAGACTTCTGGGAGGGGAAGCGGCGCTACACGGTTCGAACGCTGGGGAAGTTTACCAGCATCGCCCAAGTGGAAAACGTGATCATCTCTCGCCGAGACGGGTCGCCCGTCTATATTCGCGATGTGGCGACCGTACGGTTGGGACACAAGAAGGCGGGCGGAATCGTTCGCCGGTTTGGGACGGCCAACATTGCGGTTAACGTGATCCGCCGCCGCGGCGCCAACACACTTGAGGTCATGGATGGACTTCGCCGTGCTGCCGACGAACTGAATCGCGGAGCGTTGCGCAGCGCCGATCTGGTTTTGACCCAGGTCTACGACGAGACGGACTACATCCTTTCTTCGGTCGACCTGGTCGTCCGCAATATCTATGTCGGGGGGCTTTTGACCATCGCGGCGTTGCTGCTTTTCTTGCGCAGCGGGCGATCGACGCTTGTGATCGGACTGGCTATTCCCACGAGCATTCTCGGCGCATTCATCATCCTCGGTTTGCTGGGACGATCCTTGAACGTCGTGAGCCTGGCGGGGATGGCGTTCGCGGTCGGAATGCTCGTCGACAGCGCCGTTGTAGTTTTAGAAAACATCTTCCGTCACTACCAGTCCGGAGACAACCGCGTCGAAGCCGCAACCAAGGGTACGCAGGAGGTTTGGGGCGCTGTGCTGACTTCAACGCTGACGACACTTGCGGTCTTTGTTCCAATCTTGTTCGTCCAGGAAGAGGCCGGCCAACTCTTCCGCGATATCGCCCTGGCGATTAGCGCGGGCGTGGGCATTTCGTTGATCGTATCGGTGACGGTGATCCCAACGGCCGCGTCGAGACTGTTAGCCAAACATCACAGGAATGCAAAAGCAGGCGGCAACGGGCAAGTCGCCCAACCCACCGGTCTTGCATCCCTGGGGAGATCGTTTGTCAATGGCGTTGTGGCCGTCAACGCTCGACTTCTTTCCAAAACATCAACCCGCATCGCAACGATTGCGACACTGGTGGGTCTTTCCGTAGCCGGCAGTTATTGGCTGATGCCGGCGGTCGAATACCTTCCAACTGGAAACCGCAACCTGGTGTTCGCGATCATGATTCCACCGCCCGGATATAATCTCAGTGAACTCACGCGAATGGGAGAGGACGTTGAAAACCGTTTGCGGCCTTACTGGGACGTTGATTACGACGAGGCAAAACGTCGCGGACGCGACAAGCCCCCGGTCATCGCCGACTTTTTTTACGTAGCGACCGGTCGAACGGTGTTCATGGGTCTCCGCGCGCAAGACCCCACACGAGCAAGAGAACTGGTTCCGATGTTGCAGGCGGCGGCGGGAAACATCCCGGGAACCTTTACCATCGCCAAACAAACGAGCTTGTTCGAGCAGGGACTGACCTCCGGACGAACGATCGACATTGAAATCACCGGACCGGATCTGAAAAAACTAGTCACGCTGGGGGGTCGAATTATGGGCCAGGTCCACACCACCGTCCCCAACGCACAGGTCATCCCCAAACCCAGTCTGGATCTTTCCAACCCCGAGGTCCATGTCAAACCCAAATGGGAACAGTGTGCGGATATGGGCGTGAGCGCGCGCGACCTGGGATACTCCGTCAACGCCCTGGTCGATGGAGCGTACGCCGGTGATTACTACCTGGGCGGAAAAAAAATCGATCTTACCATCAAGGGCCTCGACAAGCTCGCATCGCACACGCAATCACTCGAGTCGCTCCCAATTGCAACCCGAACGGGCGACCTCGTCACACTCGCCGCACTTGCGGACATCGAGCTCGGCGCCGGTCCCGAGCAAATCAACCACCGCCAGCGCGAGCGAGCGATCACCATCGAGGTATCCCCCCCCGCAACCATCCCGCTCGAACAGGCCATGAATGACATTCAAACGAAAATCGTCGCGCCGCTACGCGATTCGGGAGCGCTATCGGGCGGGTATCGAATCGAACTTGCAGGAACCGCCGACAAACTTCGTGCCACCTGGGCGGCACTCAAGGTCAACATTCTGCTTGCCCTGTTGATTACCTACCTGCTGATGGCCGCGCTTTTTGAGTCGTGGCTCTATCCGGTTGTAATCATTTTAAGCGTACCGCTGGGTGCCGTCGGGGCATTCATCGGTCTTTCGATCGTCAATCAGTTCGTTCTTCAGCCCATCGACGTACTTACGATGCTGGGATTCGTCATACTGATCGGAACCGTGGTCAACAACCCCATTCTGATCGTACATCAAGCGTTAAACCACATTCGCGAGGGGATGCCGCGCCGTGACGCGATTCTGGAGAGCGTTCGCAACCGCATTCGCCCGATCTTCATGACGACGCTCACGACGGTCTTGGGACTTTGTCCGCTTGTCATTTTTCCGGGGGCGGGCAGCGAGCTTTATCGTGGATTGGGAAGCGTGGTTCTAGGCGGACTTCTTTTCTCATCCATCTTCACGCTGTTTCTCGTTCCGACTCTTTTCAGCCTGCTGATGGACACGTGTGACTTATTCTCTCGTGGTAACTTTGCTACAACCCGCGTCTCGCGCACATCGTCAACGATCAAACCCCAACCGCAACCCCAAAAGATTCCCCAAACAGTCCGCTAGCCACATGTTTACCGTCTACCGGCAACCGCTTCGGCGCAAATGGTTTCGTAAAGATTTGTAAGCTACCAGGTGATCGGGTCCGTGACGAAATCGGCGGTCTTGCCTTGCGGTGTAACGGTGTAACGATGGATGTTTTGTCCCGTCTTTTGCGTCAATCTGATTCCGCCGACGCGCCGATGAAGCCGCGCGGACTAAAAGTCTCGCTGCGCTCATCACAACTCCGCAATAGACGCTTCGCTTCTAAACCGGGTTTTCGTCCTGCGATTCGCTCCCCCGCCGATTCTGTCACACACCCCAGGTGATCTGCAATCGAAGCGTCCCCTGTCTTGTGTACCCCATCTCTGGTACAATCCGCGTCTTGGCGCGGACGCTGGGAATCCGCACGTACAACCCGCTAGGAGACAAGGAGAAACGTTCATGCCCTCAACCCCCTACCGAACTTTCATCATTGGCATTGTGGCCATTGCTACATGTTCTTGCGCGCTCCCCAACCCCCCTGCGGCCGTCGCCGCCACGGCTCAGGTCGTGAGCTCTGCCCCGTCAACTTACAACGCAAGACCACTGATGCGTTTCCCGGACATCTACAAGAACACGATCGTATTCGTATACGGCGAGGATATTTGGACGGTTCCTGCGAGTGGGGGGATTGCCAATCGACTTACCATCAACGACGGTTCGGAGCGTTTTCCGAAGTTCTCGCCGGACGGCAGCCTCATCGCGTTTACCGGCGAGTACGACGGCAACGGCGATGTTTACGTGATGAACGCTCACGGCGGTGACATCCGCCGGGTAACGTATCATCCGGGGTATGACGAAGTCATCGGATGGCACCCCAGGAGCGGAAAGATTCTCTTTCGCTCCGGTCGAAACAGCGCCAGTCGTTACAACCGCCTGTTTCTGATTTCACCGGACGGAACCGGTCTGGAAGAGTTGATCCTGAACGAGGCGGCGACGGGTAGTTTTTCTCCGGATGGCAGGCAGATGGCGTATAACAAAACTTCGCGTGAAAGTCGCACGTGGAAGCGCTATCGCGGCGGACGCGCGCAGGAGGTGTATCTTTACAACTTTGACACGGACAAACTCATCAACCTCACGCAAAATGACGCGACCGACCGCATCCCAATGTGGATCGGTAACAAGATTTATTTCACGTCCGATCGCAACCGCGTACTCAACCTTTTCAGCGTTGACCCCCGAACGCGGCAAACGAAACAGCTTACCTTTCATACCGAATACGACGCACGCCGCCCGAGCGCCGGCGTGAACAAAATCATATACGAACTGGGTGGGTCGCTCGCAGTTTTCGACACGACGACCGACAAAACGCAAATCGTTCCCATCCAAATCCTTGCGGATGCACCCGAAGCGCGAACGCGTCTGGAAGACGTAACCAATCGAATGACCGGCGTTGATATTTCCCCTTCCGGCAAGCGAGCGTTAATCGTTGCTCGCGGAGAAGTCTTTTCGGTTCCGCGCAAGGAAGGCCCCACCCGCAACCTCACCAGCGACTGCGGCGCACGCGACAAGGACGCCGCATGGTCGCCCGACGGAACAACGGTCGCTTATCTTTCGGATCAAAGCGGCGAGTACGAGATTTACCTAGTCGATGCGCGAGGCAAGACCGAAGCGGTCAAACTGACGGATCACAAGGACGGCTACCGACATACGCTGCGATGGTCGCCCGACAGCAAGAAAATCGCATTCGCCGACCAGACGCTTCGTTGCTACTATCTCGATGTTGAGACGAAAAAGATCGTAGAAGTGGATCGCGCGGAGTTTGAGAACGTCGACGTTTCGCTGGACCTGAAACCGATATACGACTTTTCCTGGTCTCCGGACAGTCGTTTCATCGCGTACTCCAAGATGAACGCGGACCTTGTCACCCAGGTTTTTATCTATTCACTAGAGGAGGGGAAATCGTACAGTGTAAGCAATGGGCTGTTCAACGATTTTCAGCCCGTATTCACCAGGGACGGCGAGCACCTGCTATTTGTTTCCAATCGCCGGTTTGATCCGACCTACTGTGATTTTGAATGGGAAATGGTTTACAAGAAAGTGGCGGGCGTCTACGCCCTTACGCTGCGTCAAGACGGTCCCTCCATGCTTCCCTACAAGAGCGACGAGGAGCCGATCGAAGATGAAAAGCAGGACGACGATGCCGCGAGCGATGGTGATGAATCCTCTCCGGATGACAGCGGGGCAACGGTCGTGATTGACTTTGAGGGAATCGCCGATCGCGTTGAAGCGTTGCCTCTTGAACGTGGGAATTATCGTAACCTTGCGGTCAACGACGACGCCCTCTTTTTTCTGAACAAAGACGAGGGGGATTTTAACCGGTTCGAGTTTCGCAATCCCGGTCCGCGTAACCTGGTCCGCTATTCTTTCGCGGACCGCAAGGAAAAGACCGTGATCGAGGGAATTTTGGAGTATCGAATTTCTGCCGACGGGAAAAGCATCGTGTATCGCAAGGGGCGATCCGTGGGGATCGTGGACGCCGGTGCAACCAATTCCCAGGGCGACAAACTCGATCTTTCCGGGTTGAAAATGACGCTCGATCCCAGGCGAGAGTGGCGACAGATCTACAACGAAGCCTGGCGGATGGAGCGGGATTTTTACTACGAACCCAATATGCACGGTATCGACTGGCCTGCCATGCGCGAGAAATATGGCAAATTACTCCCCTATGCGTCGTGCAGGCAGGACGTGGGTTATCTAATTGGAGAGATGATCGGCGAGCTGAACACGTCACATACCTACGTTTTCGGCGGAGATCGGGAGCGAAGTGCTGACCGCGTGAACGTGGGGATGCTCGGGGCGGACTTTACGATCGACCAGGAGAATCGACGTTACCGTTTCAAAAAGATTTTCACGGTGAAGGGTTGGACGCGTGATGTCCAACCGCCTCTTGCCAAACAGGGCGTCGAGGTCGAACCCGGCGATTATCTACTTTCGGTCAACGGGAAGGAAGTAACCACCGATCGCAACTTCTACAGCTACTTCCAAAACCTTGCAGGGACACAGGTTGACATCGAGGTCAACGACAAGCCGTCACACAAAGGATCGCGCGAGTACACGGTCAAAGCGGCGCGCAGCGAACGAACATTTCGTTATCTCGACTGGGTGGAACACAACCGGTTGGTCGCGCTGCGCGAATCCAACGGGGAGATCGGCTACATCCATTTGCCCGATACCTACCTGAGCAGTGCCCGCGAGTTCCCCAAGTATTTTTACGGGGCAACGCGCAAGAAGGGGATCATCGTCGATGGACGCTTTAACGGCGGCGGACTCGACCCCGACATCTTCCTCCAACGACTCGACAAAAAACTCCTGGCGCTGTGGACACGCCGACAAACCCACGATCAAACGACGCCCGCGGTCGTCACCCGTGCTCACATGGTTTGTATCACGAATCGCCAGGCGGGCAGCGGCGGAGACATGCTTCCGATGGAGTTTCGCATGCGCAAGATGGGTCCAGTCATCGGCACGCGAAGCTGGGGCGGACTGGTCGGCGTTTCCATGTTTGTGCAATTGATCGACGGGGGAGGACTCAGCGCGCCGGATTACCGGATCTACACCCCCAGCGGAAAATGGATTGTCGAAAACGAGGGCATTACTCCGGATGTCATCGTCGACTGGAAACCGGCGGAGATGGCCCGTGGTTACGATGCTCAGCTTATGAAGGCCATCGAAATCCTGAAAAAAAAGATCGCTGAAGATCCGCTACCCTGGCCAAAGCACGAACCCTACCCGGTGGATCGTCCGTAACAATCCGTCGAAAAGTACGGTACTGGATTTCCGCATTTTCTCCGCCTAAAAACCGGCGCTACGCGTGCCGTCGAGGATTCTTTAACGGGCTGGTAAGCGATGGGAACACAGGTCATCGTTTTGGGAAGTGGCACCTCGCACGGTATTCCGATGATCGGATGCCGGTGCGAGGTCTGCCGCTCGAGTGATCCCCGCGATAGGCGCACGAGACCCAGCGTTTTTTGGTCCGGCGATGGGGTCGATCTGCTCATTGATTGCCCCCCCGAGCTTCGCCTGCAGTGCGTGGCCAACCATGTCGCGCACGTCGACGCCGTCCTGTTCACGCATCACCATGCGGATCACGTAGTGGGTCTGGACGATCTTCGACGCTTCAACTGGATCAACAAGAGGCCGATACCGTGTTACGGATCGCCACGTACGCTGGTTTCGTTGCGGCGGATGTTCGCCTACGCCTTCGAACCGGCACCTGACTCGCCACACAGCAGACCACAGCTCGAACTTCACGAAATCGGCGAAGAATCGTTCGATGTGTGCGGTCAGCGTGTCATGCCGATTCCGCTGATGCACGGTCCCCTTCCGGTGCTGGGTTTCCGCATCGGCGACTTCGCCTACTGCACCGATTGCAGCGTCATCCCCGAGTCGTCGCGGCCCCTTCTGCAAAACCTCGACGTGTTGATCCTTGACGCACTCCGGATCGACGCGCATCCGACGCACTTCAACCTCGTGCAGGCGGTCGAAATGGCGGGATGCATCGGCGCGAAGCAGACCTACTTCACGCATATGGCCCACCAGATCAAACACGCTGATATCGATGCTACTCTACAAGACGGGATGCACTTAGCGTATGACGGACTGCAAATCGCGTTGTAATCCCACCCCGCAGGCCGTGTGCAACGGTTTTTCGGAACATCCACCCGACGGCCGTTTCGTCTCTGTTTCAAGCGGGCAGGAGCGTGCGTCCTATCCCGTCGGCTCGCGTGGAAATCGCACGTCAATCGTTTCCGCAAAGGTGCCGGCGCGCGAAACGGGCGGCCGTAAGGCGTTGCAGCGGATGAATCGTTCGCTTGGCGACGCGATAGAGCCAACCGGATACGACCAAGAGTGCTACGGCGATGCCCAATCTTGCAAGAACCTGCATGCCGGGAAAGGCAGGCCGTGCGGCAGCTACAACCGCAGAACAGGAGACAATCAAAACGATTGCGGTCAGTCCAAAGGCGGCGATCAGGCACGCCAGGATCGTAAACTTAAGCAGTGCCGAAAGCCAGCATGATTGGTGCCCGCACGATCGACGAAACAACAACGCCCCTACCACATAGGCGAGAATCGCTCCCGTCGCCATGACCGCGACCGAAACCCACACGTACAGAGGCGGCGGGGTCAGTTGCGGATGCACCATCATGTACAGAAGAGGCAAAACCCACAAAAGCAGCATGGACGCCGAGGCACCGCACATCGCCGCCCCGCTCTCAAGTTTTTTCAGCGCTTTGCGAATCAGCGCGGCCGGTACTTCCAAGTCTTCGACATTGTTTCCGTGGCCACATTCCGGGCATCGGCGAGGATCCCCCGCAAGTCCGCGAAGGTTGTAACCGCAGTTCAGGCAATACAAATCAAGCGCTAATGGATCGCTGTTATGGTCGCTCATGGGTAGTCAATGCATTCGAGCCTTGTTCCGCGCTTGGGAAGATGGATTTCCGCTCCAAGCACGTAGAATCGTCGAGCGCGCGGCAATTCATTGCAAAAAATGATATTCACCGTCGAGCACGCCCGATTCTCTGCCCGACTCCGCCGCCTTGGGATCGTTGATAAACGCCTTCGCACGTTCCACGTCGGCAACATCGAACAAAAAGAAAACATTGTTTGGGTCGTCAACGACCCGCCAAAGCCCACGCAGAGAAAGCCCGGCTTGCTCTGCTGCCGGCCAATTGGCATCGAACACACTTTTCCATTTTGCAAAATCCGCAACCCGGTTTCGACAAAGCATCACGGTCATCGCGCATCCTTTCGATAACAATCTTCCAACATTCAGACGTCCCGACCGCTCGCTACACGTCAAGCGTACCGGGCGGAAACCGTGCTTGCGACCTGGTGGTTCGTCACGCCCTCATGTTCGGGTTTGTGACATCCGCTGCCTCACGGTCGCAGCTCTGGTCGAACAAGTGAACCTCCAAGACCCGGCAGCGGCGCCGCACCAACGTCACACACGATCGCCACGTCGCCCCGCCCGTTCCCGCGTCGAGCTCCTCGGGCGGGGACAATTCGACAGAGTAGGTCACTGGAGACTTCAACCCGCACAAGTCGATCCTTAAAGAGGCGGCACGATGGGTGCTCCCAACGATCACGGAAGATCGAAACGCGTTGCGATGAAAACTCCCTCCATCATCGGTCTTATGCTCCTGGGCGTAAACCCCCTCGTATCCGGCGAGGTCCGAACCATTTTTGTAGACGCAGCCGCCAACGGGGCGTCGGACGGCAGCACTTGGACGGATGCCCACACCGATTTGCAGACCGCGATGGACTCCGCCGAGCCCGGAGACGTAATCTGGGTCGCGGCGGGAAGCTATCATCCCGGAACAACGCGATCGTCTTCCTTCGTGCTTCACGACGGCGTCGCCATCTACGGCGGACTTGCGGGGGACGAAGACCCGCTCAGCTTCAACCTTTCATCGCGGGATATTCTTGCGAATGAAACAATTCTTGACGGTCTGCTCCCCGACGGTGAACGAACATACCACGTTCTTTCCGCCACGGGCGTCGACGAAAAAACCGTTGTTGACGGATTCACCATCACCCGCGGCAGCGCCGACGGCGTAACACAAAACCAACAGGACGTTGGCGGAGGTGCGCTGATTGTCGATGCTTCCCCAGTTTTTCGACGATGCCGGTTCGTTGAAAACGAAGCGGGTACGCGTGGCGGGGCTGTGCATGTCGATCGTGGAAGTCCCACGTTCGTTCATTGCGCATTCTTTTTGAATCGGTCAACGGTCACACAAGGCGAAAACAACTACGGCGGCGCTTTCTTTGCAACGGGATCCACCCTTACGTTTGCTCGACCCACGCTGCTGAACTGCTTGTTCGTAGGCAACACAGCCGGTGTGGGCAATGGCGGAAGCGGCGGAGCCATATATGTTACCCCCAGCACGTTGCTTACCGTGATCAACTGCACCATTGCCCACAACTTCGCGGATACGGACGCTGGCGGCGTTTTCGGAAGTCCCACCGTTGTCGGCAGTACGATCTGGGGAAACATTGATCGCCGAGGGCGCAGCCCATCCTCTCAAATGACCGGTTCCGCGGTCGTTTCCTACAGTTGCGTGGAAGGCGGATGGAACGGAGTAGGCAACACGGCGGAAGACCCGCGTTTTGTCGACCCGATGGGACCGGATCAATCTCCGGGAACAGTCGATGACGATCTTCGATTGCTTCCCGGTTCGCCCTGCATCGACGCGGGCAACAACGAAAGTTTGATCGCCTCACTTTCAACCGATCTCGACGGCGCGCCGCGATTCGCCGACGACCCCGTGACCGACGATCGTGGTCTCGCCGGGGAGTTTGGCGCTGTCGTTGATATGGGCGCGTTTGAGTATCAAGCTGAGTGCAACACGGACCAAGACTGCAACGATGGTTTTGTCTGTAACGGCGTTGAGAGCTGCGACGCGGGGAAATGCACCGCGGGGGTTCGCGTAGACTGCCGGGACGGTTTGGAATGTACCGTTGATTCCTGCAACGAGAACGACGGAACCTGCGTCCACACACCGGTCGACACGCTGTGCGACAACGGTTTGTTCTGTGACGGGGTTGAGACCTGCGACGCGATTCGGGGATGTCTCGCCGGAAGTGCGGTCCTTTGTGTTGACGGTTTCGATTGCACGGATGATCGCTGTGATGAAGACCTCGCCGGATGCGTCTTTGAACCCATCGACGCACTCTGCGACAACGGCGACGCCTGTGACGGACGGGAAAGGTGTGTCGTCGGACGGGGATGCGTCGCAACCGGCGCAGTCGAATGCGACGATGGAGTCGCCTGCACGATCGACTCTTGCGATCCGGCGACGGGTGCGTGTCTCTTTGAACTTGTCGATTCTTTTTGCGATGACGGGCTGTTTTGCAATGGCTCGGAAACCTGCGGGACCGGAGGGTGTTTGCCCGCGGAGGCGCCCTGTGGAAAAGGCACGTTCTGCGACGAAACACTCGACCAATGTGTCACCTGTTTAACCGCCGAGCATTGCGATGACGCGAATCCTTGCACGATTGACACCTGCGATAGCGGTACTTGCACGCACGAGACGGTTGCGGATTGCTGCCAAAGCGCCGAGGATTGCACGACCCACGGACCGTGCGTCATACCCCTTTGCGAGCAGAACCGCTGTGGCGAACAACCTTCGGCGGACGGGGCATCTTGCTCGGACGGTTTGTTCTGCAATGGGGAGGAACGTTGCGTTTCGGGAGTGTGCCTTCCCGGATCACCCCCCTGCACCGGAATCGAGGTTTGCAGCGAAACGTCACGTTCCTGTCAAATGCCTCCCCAATGCGCAACCGACGCCGATTGTGACGATGCAAACGCCTGCACCGACGAAACCTGCGACCATGGAAGCTGCATCAGCAGTTTCAACAGCGCGCCGTGTGATGATGACGACGGGTGTACGTCCAACGATGTTTGCAGCGCCGGGACATGCGCCGGCGTGGCGATCCCCGGATGCGGCGACTCGATCCCGCCACCACCACCGCCCCCGCCGTCGACCGACACAGATGGGGACGGCGTTGCCGACATCGACGACCAATGTCCAAGCACGCCGGCCGGTATTGCGGTCGATCAAAACGGTTGCCCGCTTGACCCACCGCCCGGACAAACCGTCGTCGACGAGGATGGCAACAGGGATTCGAACTTGACCCCCGACGGCCACCGAACCGGCGGTCGAAACCCCGACTTTGTCTCCAAATCGGACCGCCCCGCCGCAAACTCCACCGGTGACAACGAACAAGCCGGTCAATCCGTCCCCACGGACGACCCGACCCTCGACGATACGCTCAACGGAATAGTCGATCAGACAAACGCCAACCGCGCGTCCTGTGGGGCGTGCGGGGTGATGGGAATGGTGTCAGCCTTTCTGCTTTGCTTCGGGCTCGGTGCGATGAGATTCGTCCGGAGTCGAGATCACGCGGAAGGGCAACCTTCTGCGAATCACGCAAAAAGCGTGTAGCGCCGTTGGGGTTCGGCAAATCCGGCGAACTCCCGCGAAACAAAGTCAAACGACGGATCGTCCCAGTTGTCGCCGTAATGATAGAGCGTCATCTTCCCTCGGATGTCTTGGGGGAGGGTTTGCAGTTGCTCGATTGAGGCATGCAGCGCGCCTTCCTGCGATTCCAACAAGACATCGTGAAAGATGGTTGTCGCGTTTTCAAAACGCGGACGCATCTCCTGTGGATCGAAACGCGTGTCACCGGAGAACAACACCGTCTCGCCCGTTCGATCGTCACCAAAGATCAAACCGTAACTGGGCCAATCGTATTTCTCCTTAATCCGAACATGATCGGTGGCAAAAACAGACGCGGTGTATCCCCGCCCCACCTCGAACGACCCGCACGCATCATCGACACGCGAAACCGGTTGGACATCGAAGTAATCGTCGATCGTCGCCGCCCGTCCATTCATGGCCCCAAGCCCGCCGCAAAGCGTATTGGTCCAGATTCGTTCCATCACGTCCTGCGCCGCGATGAGCGCCGGCTGAAACGCGCGACTTGCCTCTCGAGATTCCGAGGATGCATAACGATTCAAAACGGCAAACTCTTCAACGCCGCCCACGTGGTCCGCGTGGAGATGCGTGACAAACAACTTCTTGATTCGCCCGTAGTCCGCGCGCCCATGGTTTCGACCTTGCCCCTGCAAATACGCAAATTCCTGTTTTTGAATGAGTTGAAACAAAGCGCGTGGTCCGGTTGAGCCGAAATCGAGAAGCATGATGTCATCGGGAACGGCTTGCGACGCGGGAGAATCCGCCCACGCCTCAATCAGAGCGTTGGATTGGAAATTCCGCCGGGCAAACGCCGATCCCGTACCAAGAAACGTCAAAGTGAGCATCGCAGGTCTCCGTAGCTCGTCGGGCAGGGCCTGCCCTCCATGGTGATCTCGTGTAGAATACCGCGCCTCGAGTTCGTGGGTAGAGCTACCAGTGCGCCGATTCAAGTGAAATCACGGATCGGCCTGTTTCTGCTCCCTCACGGTCGCGGCTCTGATCTGAATTGACAAGTCGCAGCGCGCAAAATCGAGTCGCAATGCGCAAAAACAAGGGAATCGGTTCACCAGCAACCAAAACGGGACATTCTCGATGGGCTATCGACTTGAGGGGAAAACGGTCGTCATTACCGGCGCGTCCAGCGGAATCGGTCGGGCAGCCGCCGTAGAGTTTCACCGGGCCGGCTGCAACGTCGCCGCCGCCGCCCGATCGGAAGATAAGCTCGACGCCCTCGCGGGCGAACTGGGCGGAGATCGAATTCTACCGATCAAAACAGACGTAACCAGCGAGACCGATCGCCAGTCGTTGCTGGCTGTCGTTCGCAAGAAGTTCGATCGTATCGACGTGCTGGTCAACAATGCGGGTTGGGCGAGCTTTGGAACGGTGCGGCGCATTCCCCTGAACCAGGTCCAGCAGATGGTCTCGCTCAATTTCCTGGCCCCGATCGCGCTGGCGCGCGACGTAATTCCGGAGATGATCGAGCGCGGCAGTGGCCAGATCATCAACATCTCTTCCGTGGTGGGATTTCAAACGATTCCCCGGATGACGGTTTACAGCGCTACCAAAGCCGCCCTCAACGCCCTGACCTCCGGACTGCGCATGGAACTCAGGGGGACCGGAGTGGACGTGCTCCTGGTTGCACCGGGATCGACCAACACTCCCTTTTTTGACTCCGCCGCGATGGTTGACGCAAAGGCGACACGTGTCGCCCAAACGCAATATACGCCTCAGCGCGTGGCGCGGGCAGTCGTCGCATCCTCGAGAAAACGACGGCGAGAAGTCATTCTCACGGCGGACGGCAAGACGATTTGCTTCATTCGACGAGTCTCGCCTCGCCTTGCAGACCGAATCATGTTCGCAGTTGCCAAAAAAGGGATGCCCGACATATAGAAATTGATTCCAAACGGAAGTCATCTTTCCTCAATCAAAACTTGCCCAGCAGAGCGTTACAGCGAAGTCCCGGGGGTCGGTTTGTCGATCCAGAGCCGCGCCCGTGAGGACAAAGCCGACTTCATAGAAGGGAGCGGAGAGTCATCGCGAATAATCAGCTGCTGCGATGACGAAGCTACGTGGACGAAGCCCGCGCGGACCAAAGTCCGCGGCTCGCTGCGTCCCCCTTTTACAAGGAGAGGATAAACCCAGGTTCCCCCCTTCGCAGGGGGAGGATAAGTCTGCGTCCCCCCTTTACAAGGGGGGATACAGGGGGGTAACCGGGTCCGCGCAAGCGGGCAAAGAATCTCTCCGCGCCCCAAACGCAGCACGATGCCGCTGGCAAGATGCTTGGCTCTCTCACAGTCGTGTCTCTCTGTCGCGGCCATCCTTGCTGCACACGCTTCCAGAAGATCCGTCGATTCCGTCCTGCCCCCCCCCGGGCGCACGCACGGTCTGGATTCGCCTCTGTCATGACCGTACAATCCGCGAGGCGTGCCCGTTGGGCGGCATGGTCGAGCCCTATGAATCAGAACGAAAGTTTGACGGAGATCGCGTGAAGACCGAATCGAAGAGCGTCTATCTTGAGACAATGGGCTGCCAGATGAACGTGCTCGATAGTGAGCTGGTCATGGGGCAACTTCGCGCGATGGGTTATGCGCCGACCGACGAGATGACCTCGGCCAATCTTGTCTTACTGAACACTTGTTCGGTGCGCGATCATGCCGAACAGAAGGTGCTTTCACGCCTTGGTGCGTTGCGTAAACCCAAGCAACGGCGCGATGACCTTGTTGTCGGCGTCATTGGTTGCATGGCCGAACGCGACCCGGACGGCATTTTTAAGAAAATGCCCCATGTTGATCTGGTTTGCGGACCGAGCGAGCTGAACAAAATCCCGGCGCTCATTGCGGAAGTGCGGGAGGGACGAAAACGAGCCGTCGCCCTGTCACAATCGCTTTCGCGCAAAAGCACTCCGCTGGCAAGGTCGCTGGAGTTTGACTCCGTGGAGGCGCTTGATCTTGCGCGTGATCCAGCCCCCGCTCAAAACCTTTTGCAATCCTACATTCGGGTGCAGCGCGGATGTGATAAGTTTTGCACTTTTTGCGTCGTACCGTTTACGCGCGGTGCAGAGCGGAGTCGTCCCCCATCGCAAATTGTCACAGAGGCGAAGATGCTCTCCGACCGCGGAGCCAAGGAAGTAACACTGCTCGGTCAAACCGTAAACAGCTATATCCACCAGGAAAACGGGCGCATTGTCCGCTTTGCGGAACTTCTCGAACGGATCAACGATGTGTCCGGGATCGAGCGAATCCGCTTTGTGACAAGTTACCCGGGCGATTTCACGAATGACATTTTCGAAGCCATGCGCGACCTCCCAAAGGTCTGCGAGTATTTGCATCTTCCGGTGCAAAGTGGAAGTGACTCCGTGCTCAAGCGGATGCGCCGGCAGTACACCGTGGGCGAATATCTGGAGCTTATTCATCGGGCCCGCGAAACGGTCCCCGGGCTCGCGCTGGCCACCGATTTTATCGTCGGTTTTTGCGGGGAAACGGACCGGGAACACGAGGAATCGGTTGCCCTGATCCGCCGATGCGAATTCAAAAATATCTTTGTTTTCAAGTACTCCAAACGTCCCGATACCGTTGCCGAAAAACGCATGGTGGACGACGTTTCCGACGACATCAAGCGGCGAAGGAACATGGAGCTACTGGTCGCACAGGAAAACCTGGCGACAAGCGCCAATCAACGGTGGATCGGGCGTCAGGTCGAAGTTTTGGTCGAGGGATACAGCAAAGCTGCCCTCAAAGCACAAGAGGCTGAGCAGTCACGCGGCGAAGAAGTCTCGTGGCGCCGATCCGACCAACTTGTGGGACGCACGCGTAGCGATCAGATCGTCGTCTTTCACGGCGAAAGCAGCCACATCGGCTCGTTTGCCACGGTTCGAATCGACGCCGCGACCGCACTCACTCTCCACGGCGAAGTGATTTCAAAACCGCCCCCGGGCGACCATGCGCGGGATGTTGCGCGTGTCCCCGGTATGTCCCTTCCGGTACTCGGCGGCGGCTAACAAACGAAACGCCGATCGGTACGAATCGAATTCCCACGCTGTGACTTGAACGTTCGCAAGATTTGCGTTCGGAGGTGTTGCGTCGTGTCGTTCCATCCGTAAAAATACCGGTCATGGCAACGATGGCGGAAGAAGCGAGCGCGGCGGTCTGCCAGACGGGAATTGCTCAGCCCCGGCAGGATCGGAAACCCAAGAAACAACCGCAGTATCACGTCATTTTGCTCGATGACGACGACCATACCTATGAGTATGTGGTTGGAATGCTCCGCAAGCTTTTCGGGCATAGCGAGGAAAGTGCCTACCAACTTGCCTGTGAGGTTGATTCAACCGGTCGCGTCATTCTTGACACGACAACGCTGGAGCGAGCCGAACTAAAGCGTGATCAGATTCACGCATTCGGGCGCGATTGGCGCATCGGACGCTGCGAGGGGAGCATGACCGCCGCGATCGAACCCGCGCCGCAAGCATAGCTGCCCTTTGAAAAACGACCGCCCACGCGTATGGCACCGGCATCTTGCCGGTGAAACCAACGGCAGTAAGGTCCGTGCTGTGGCGTCACGGCTGAGTTTTTGCGTTTAGTTTGTCGATACAGAGCCCCAATCTGTCGTGCTGAGCGCCCTGTCTGCGTGCGGGGACGCACAGGCAGGAGCGAAGCATCTCGTTGCTGGTATCCCAACGCGCTTGAGACACCGGGAGATTCTTCGTCCGCTCGCGCGAACTCAGAATGACATTAGGGGCGAACTCAGGATGACACGGATGACGGGACAAAACAACAATCGTTGCACCGCAAGACAAGACCCTGGTTTCGTCGTGGACGCGGTTACCGCCCTGTATCCCCACTCGTAAAGGGGGGACGCAGACTTGTCCTTCCCCTGCGAAGGGGGGGATGGGCTTATCCTCTCCTTGTAATAGGGGGACGCAGCGGGCCGCGGACTTTAGTCGCGGACGCTCGAACTTTTAGGGTTTTGTTTTTTTCTGTTGCCCGGAGAGGTGCGGAGCGACGGGAAACGTTCGGTCTTACAAACGCCGTAAATGCAATTCTGGAATACAATCCCGGAAAAGATATGGGTCGTTTGCGCTCCCCACTCGGATTCATCGCACGCTTTTTGAATCAACAATCCTGCCATGATCAACTCGAATTGATCGCTTACCGGAGAGCACGTCACTGGCAATTCGACCGACCGTTTCCTCTCGCCATCCGCTCAAAAGCGCGGGGGTCTGTTTTTCCTCGAGGAGATCGGGCGAGCCGTCGAGATGGTGTACGATCAACTCGCGGATCGACTTTTTGGTTGCCACCAAGCTATAGGCCAGTCGGTTTTCCTGGCAGTAGCTCTTGAGCACAGCGGTAAGAAGCGGAATCAAAACATCCTCCTCAACCAACTGCTTGTCGCGAAACGCCGGTTGGGGGAGTTGTTCCTTCGGAAGGGCCAATGCCTCCTCAACGACCGCGCAGAGTTTTCGGATATTCTTGTCGGATAGGTTGATTCCTCGCAACTCGCGGATTTCCCCGTAGGAATGAATCGCGTGCCTTGCAATCTCCACGAGCAGATGATCCTTGAGCAGCACGCGCGGCGGTCGATTGAGCGTCGATGCGACCTTTTCACGCCAATGCAGAAGCGCCCGCACCGTCGCGAGTTGGCGTCCGTCCATCGAGGCGGTTCCCTTCACGCGGCGAAGTTTTTCCTCCTCAACGTGGCCATAGAGCGACTCCTGCTCAAAAACCGCGAACTCCTCGTCAGCCCAGTCCATGCGTTTTCGGCGTTGAAGATCGGCGATCAACTTCGTACGAATCGCAAGAAGATAGCAAACATCCTCCGCGGCATATTGAAGTTGCGAAACCGTAAGCGGTCGCCGGCGCCAGTCGGTCAATGTTTTCGACTTATGCAGACGGATGTGCAGAAAACGCTGCACGAGTTTTTGCAAACTGAGCGGGAAATCCGTTCCAACCAACCCGGCTGCCACCTGAACGTCAAAGATCGTCGTCGGAAGCTTGCCCGTGTGTTGCACGCAAAGCGCTAAATCCTCCTGCCCGGCGTGAACCACCACCTCGACGACGGGATCTGAAACAAGCTCCCAAATCGGGGTAAGATCGAGCTCGCGAAACGGGTCGATCAGTGCAACGATTTCCTCGGATGCAATCTGAATCAGGCAGACTTCCGGTTCGTAACGATCCTCCATGACGAATTCCGTGTCGAAGGCGAACCGCCCCTCGCGTCGAACCGCGGCTACCAACTCGCCGATCTGATCCTGCCGTTCAAACTGGACCGCCTCCACCGGTGGTAAAGGCGAATCTGGCGGTTTCTTTCTGTCACCGGATCGGTTGGGCATCGGGTGCATGATACACGCAGCGGACGTTTGAGGCGATTCCTTTGGACATCACGGCGGTTTGATGAGAACGCCGGGGCAAGTACAATGGACGATTTCCCAACGATCGGTTTTCTGCCGTGAGCAACGGAAGGAAACCGGTACAAGACGGACGAATGCTGCACAGACTGCGCTGCGTCCGCTCTTAGACGGAGTGAGAAACCCGGCGATGAATCGATAGAGAAAGCGAGAACATGGCAGAAGCACCGACAAGCAGCGGCGAGCGGATCGTCAACCACCGACTCATCGAGGAGATGCAGGATTCCTACCTGACATACTCGATGAGCGTCATCATGTCCCGGGCGCTTCCCGACATTCGCGACGGTCTCAAGCCCTCACAGAGGCGCATCCTTGTCGCGATGAACGACTTGAACCTGGGACCGCGCGCTCAGACCAAAAAATGTTCCAAAATCAGCGGCGATACAAGCGGTAATTATCACCCCCACGGTGACGCGGTTATCTATCCAACGTTGGTTCGCATGGCGCAGGATTGGAACATGCGCCAGACGCTGATCGACGGGCAGGGCAACTTCGGTTCGATCGACGGCGATCCGCCTGCGGCGATGCGATACACCGAAGCACGCATGACCCACGCAACCGTGGCAATGCTGGAAGACCTGCAGTATGAAACGGTTGATTTCGTTCCCAACTACGACAATTCGCGCGAAGAACCGACGGTTCTGCCCGGAAAGTTTCCCAACCTGCTGGTCAACGGCGGTACCGGGATCGCCGTTGGAATGGCCACAAATCTCCCGCCGCACAACGTGGGCGAAGTTTGCGACGCGTTGCTTCTTTATCTCGACAACCCCGAGGTGACGCTCGGGGAGTTGATCAAAGTGCTCCCCGGTCCGGATTTCCCGACGGGTGGACAAATTTGTGGGCGTCGGGGGATTGTCGATGCCTTCAGCACCGGTCGCGGAAGCATCACGATGCGCGGGCGGTGTCACGTGGAGGAAGGTCGCGGCGGCAAAAGCACCATCGTGATCACCGAACTTCCCTACGGAGTTCTTCGAAAAACGGTGACCGAGAAAACCGCGCAGGCTGTTAAGAACGGACAAATCAAGGACGTAAGTGCGGTCAATGATTCCTCTGATCGCAAGCACACTGTCCGCATCGAGATTGACTTGAAAAAAGACGCCAACACCGACGTCATCATCAATCAGCTCTTTCAATTCACGCCGTTGCAATCGAACTTTCATATTATGAACATCGCGTTGGTTGATCGCCAGCCTCGGACGCTAACGCTTCAGCAAATGCTCGGTCTGTACGTGGATCATCGAAAGGATGTGATTCGCAGACGAACACAGTTTTTGCTTCGGCGTGCAAAGCAGCGCGCCCACATTTTGGAGGGGTTGATCCTCGCGGTCGGCGACATCGACGAGATCATCGAGTTGATCAAAACTTCCCCCGACCCGCCCACGGCGAAACTCCGTTTGATGGACAAACTGCTTCGGCTTTCAGAGGAACAGACGCTTCGCAACTTGCTGGCCAAGTCCTTCGTCGAGCGTTTTTCCGACGTCGACTTTCGTTTGACCGCGGTGCAGGCGGGCGCGATCCTATCCATGCAACTGCAAAGGCTCACCGGTCTGGAGATTGAAAAACTTGCCGGCGAACACGTCAAGTTAACGGAAGAAATCGAGGGCTATGAAAAACTCCTCGGCGATGAGAAACTCGTTTTGGATGTCATTCGCGAAGACATCCATGAGATGAAAACCCAGTTCAAGAGCAAACGCCGCACCGAGATTGTCGAAGCGATCGGCGAGTTCTCCATGGAGGAGTTGATCCCGGACGAACCGACCGTGGTGACGATCTCACGCGAGGGGTACATCAAGCGAACCGACACCGATTCGTATCGAAAGCAGGGTCGCGGAGGCAGAGGAGTTCGGGGAAGCGCTGCCAAAGAAGGCGATTTTCTTGAACACCTGTTCGTCGTTTCCACGCACGATTACCTGCTGTTTTTCACCGACCGGGGACGCGTCTACTGGGCGCGCGTGATCGATTTGCCGTCGATGAGTCGAACTTCGCGCGGTCGTTCACTGGCCAATGTTTTGAACATGCAGCCCAACGAAACGCACCGGGCGGTTCTTCCGGTCAAAGCCTTTGAAGAGTCGTTCATCTTTTTCGCAACGGCCAAGGGAACCGTCAAAAAGACCCCTATGGCTGCCTACAGTAGACCGCGATCCTCGGGCATTATTGCCATCGGACTCGATCCGGACGACGCCCTGATCAACGTGGAGCGAACCACCGGCACCAACGAAATCGTGCTGGGGTCCAGCGGGGGGATGGCCGTGCGTTTCGACGAAAATGACGTCCGCGCGATGGGTCGAAATGCACGCGGTGTTCGCGGAATGAATCTGGCTCAAGGTGACACCGTGGTAGGCATGGTTGCCATTGAACCGGGTGCCTCCTTGTTGTCCATTTGCGAAAACGGGTTCGGCAAGCGCACCGGCATCGAAGAATACCGAAAGACGAAACGCGGCGGAAAGGGCGTGATCAACATCAAGGCCTCCGAGCGCAATGGAAAAGTCGTCACCATTTGCGCCGTTCACGACGACGACGAACTGATGCTCATCACCGCCAAGGGAATGACGCTCCGCACGGACTTGTCCACCGTTCGGCAAATCGGTCGCGCGACCCAGGGGGTCCGCCTGATTCGACTCAACGACGGCGACAAAGTGGTAGCTGTCGCAAAAATCGCCAAGGAGGAAGATCACGATAGTGGAGACGAACTCGGATCCGTGGGGTCGCAATCGCCAACCCCAAGTTCAGGCGTACCCACTGAAACAACCTCCTCCGATACGACCGGACCGTCCGGTCCGAATTTGGGCAACGGAAAAACCGAGGCGGATTCGCCCCCCATGGATGAATCAGACGGAGCGTGATCGGCCTGGATTGCCCCCTGGGGGCGAAAAGCTCGGTCGCGAACCCAACTGGGGGCGTGCCGTGCGGTCTTTCGGGCAATTTTCCCGCGACCGGACGCTTGTTGTGCCGAATAATAAAGAGGCGGGAATGGACTCGGCATCAGCATAAGATGAAAGGATCGGAAATGGCGCGTTTTCAGAAAACATCCCTTTGTGTCGTGGTTGCGGGCCTTTGTTGCGTCTCCCTGGCCTCTCCGGCGACTTCTCAGGTCACTGAGGGAAAGACAGCCTTCGACCATCTCAAGTCTGCCGACCAGCGAAAACCGGGATCACTTGTGGGCGACGGTTTCAGCCGGGCGCAGTCACGGGTCATGCTCCCGTTCGGCGGAATCGACATCACGGCCACCGAAGCTCCCCAAAGCCGTGCAGACGCCCTTTTCAGCACGTTTCTCGATAATATCTTTACCGCCATTGCAGATGGGATCACCAATCTCTTCTCGAATCTGATCTCGTCGCTCTTTGCCGGCAACATCACATTTCCCGCAGCAACGACGCCAAACACGACGACCGGATCGGGCACTGCCACCACACCGGGCACCACCGCGCCGGGAGGCACCACTACGCCTGGTACATCCACTCCACCGGGCACCAGCACAACGCCGAATGGGTCGCGTGATACCACCACGGGTGGGGGGCGCGGCGGCAGACGATAGCCGAGCGTGTCCGCATGGGTGTGTGACAGAATCAGCGGGGGAGCGAATCGCATGGCGAAAACCCGGTTTAGAAGCGAAGCGCCTATCGCGGAGTTGTGATGAGCCAGCG
>Ga0114931_10000525_pt1 | contig 46333 bp, 37 predicted proteins | sample 2SBtaG_FD_89579 | JGI IMG/M metagenome (GOLD analysis project Ga0114931, IMG submission 89579) | Deep subsurface microbial communities from Kolumbo volcano to uncover new lineages of life (NeLLi) - 2SBTROV14_V59a metaG | ecosystem: Environmental > Aquatic > Marine > Volcanic | place: Kolumbo... | reverse complement strand
CCATACTATGAATACAATATTATGTAAAGGGCCGGCCTTTTTGCTTGGCAGCGGTCCGGGCCCGTCAAAAAAGCTTATGATGAGTCGGCAGATCGTTGAACCTTCAAGCAATATTCATACCACCCTTGTGGACACCCCGCCTGCCGCAGACAGGCGCCAAACCATGCCCGCATACCTCGGCAAAAAAACCTCCGGCCTGCATTTTCAGTCAGTTATTCCGCACCGCAAGGGCATTGCCGAAGTCGGCGGGCCGCCGCTAATGGCGCAAATTCAGCTGTATGAGCAATATTTTTATTGCGCCGACAGATTTTTATTGCGAAATATATCTTATTTAAAATACAGTCGATCATCCATATCCTTTTCAGGTGAATCTTTTTTTATGCAGTCGGATGATTCCAGCAAAGCGCACGGCCGGGGTGTCTGCCAAAACCGACAACAGGATCGGCGCACTCCTATTTAACTGTTTTTTTTATTAAAATAACATCCACCCGACTTCCGGCCGCAATACCCCGGCCCCATATGCGGCCATGGCATACAGCTTGCTTTATTCCTTGAGATTACGGTTCGTGAGCTTCCGTCTGCCGGGGAGGGCCTGAACCATGGCCAAAACAAGACGTGTATTGACATTGCAAGCCGACTTAGCCAAAAAGAGTGCCTACAGCGTCCTGGCCGGCGCCTTGGGCGCCGTGATTCTGGCGGGTTTTATCGCCAGTCTGGTGCCCATGGCGCGCGCCGGCAGGTACCTGTCGTGGATCATTGGATTCAATGCCATGCTGTCCGGCTACATGCTGCTGGAGAAAACCCGTCGGGGATTCAGGCATAAACGCCTCTGTGCCGCCGGGGCCGGCTTTTCAGCCGCGGTGCTGGCCTGCGGGATTTTAAATGCCGTCTTTTTTTCGGCCACGGGAACGCTTTTGACGCCGCCGGCCGCGCTTTTCCAGCTGCTGTCCGTGGCCGCTGGCTGCGGCCTGCTGGGCGGGCTGCTGGCCGTCAAATATTTCAATCTGAAATAAGCGGCTTGGTATGGGCATTGGAACATACACTTGCGTATCAGATCATGAAGAAAGGGGGGAGGCAAAAAACAACATTTTTACTGCTGCTGATGAAGATGGAGGTCTTCTGTTATCGCTAACCTGTGGAGGAGGATCATGAAAAAAATCGTATATCCGTTGATGTTGGCCGCTCTGGCGCTGGTCCTGGTAACCCCGGCCATGTCCCATGCTGCCGCAAAGATTTCGAAAACCCAATTAAAGGCCGGCGACACCGTGACCATCGAGGGCAGCATTGCCCCCGGCCAGGATCTCTACATCGCCGTTGCCGACCAGAAAATGTTCGCCCCCAAAGACACCAAGGGCGTCAACGAAACCAAGCACTTTAAAAAGGACGAGAAAAAGTTCGGCTTTACGGCCGACAGCAGCGTTCCGGCCTTGTTTTACATGCTGACGACCAAGCCGGACACCTTCGGCAAAGTCAAAAAGAAAAAGTTCGGCGGACCCTCCTTTTTCACCCAGGGTGGAAAACGCGGCCTGTACAGCACCACCATGTTCAACCTGGCGCAATTCAGCCAGTTGAGCGATGAAGCCAAAAGCTCTCTGGGGCCCATCAAAACCGAGGACCAATGGAACTTTTTCAAATACACCCACCAGAAAAAATTCGGCATCTACACCGTCACCAAGGAACAGACCAAGGTGGGCAAGGTGGTCATCTTTTCGCGCAGCGTGCTGACCGACTACGCCACCAGCCACAACTACTGGGACAAGGGCACGGTCATCAAGCTGGACAAGGCCACCGGCAAGTTCACGGCGACCTTCAAGACCTTCCGCCACACCCCGCCGGACACAAAATTCGACGTTTTCGTCAACGGCAGCAAAATCGGCAGCTACAACGTGGCCGGCAACGGATTCTGGATGTCTTTGGGCGGCCGCTATATGAACCCCATCTGGATTATCATCGGCGCCATTCTGGTGGGCACCTACTTTTCCATGATCGGCGCGGCCGGCGGCATGCTGATGGCCGCTTTTCAGGTCATGATCGTACAGACCGCCGGGCCGGTAGGCATCAACGCCGCCAACGTGCTGCGGCCCTCCAACATGGCGTTGACCCTGTTCTCGCCGCTGGGGTCCTTCTATCGGTATGCGGTGGTGGAAAAACGCGTGGCCTGGCCGGTGGGGATTTCCTTCGGCGTGGGAATCTTCATCGGCTCCATCTGGCTGGGCAAATACGCCACCCAGTACCTGCCCATGAAATCGTACAAGGAGTGGCTGGCCATCCTGGTGGTGATCATGGGTATCCGCACGCTCTATGAACTGTCGCCCAAGGTCATGGAGAAGCGCAAGAACATCAAGGCCATGGTGAAAAAGTTCAACGCGGCTGTGGCCAAGGCCAAGGCCGAGGGCACGGCCGTCGAAATGGGCCGCATCGAACCGGTCAAGTCCGGCATGACCGACTACCGCTTCACCTTCTGGGGCGAAGAGTTCAAGATCAACTCGCTGCTCTTCGGCATCCTGGGCCTGCTCATCGGTGTCGTGTCGAGAAGTTTCGGCATCGGCGGCGGCTTTCTGCTGGTGCCCGCCATGACCACCCTGGGGGCCCTGCCCATGTACGTGGCCGTACCGGTTTCGCTGATCGGCACCTGTTTTTCAAGCATCGGTTCCTTCATCGGCTACCTGATCAACGGCTACCTGCCGGACATGACCCTGATGATCGCCATCATCATCGGCGGCTTTGTGGGCGGCATGCTGGGCAGCCGGGCTCAGAAGCTCTTCAGCGAAAAGGCACTCAAGATCATTCTGGCGGTAACCTTGTTCTTCCTGTTCTTCCGGTTCTTCAAAATCGAAGTCTGGATCTAACCGCCGATTGACACGGATAAAACAGGGTTCGGGTGCATCCGAGCACCCGGACCCTTCCTGAAAACAAGCGAAAGGACGACGGGGAAATGGATGCCCTGCTGGATCGACTGTGGGCCTGGATTCTGGTGACCGTACAGCACGTCGTCACAGGGATAGACGTTGTCGTTGCGCCCCTCAACCACCTGGGACCGGCGGCGGCCATCACGCTCATCGCGCTGGCAACGGTGGCTTTTTCCAAGTTTTTCAGCCACCATTACCGAACTTCGCGTTACGTGAAACTCGAAAAGGCTTTTCGCTACTGGTTCGACGTGCGCCAGGAAGCGCTGAAGTGCGCCGACGGCGAAAAGGCCAAGCTGCTGGCGAAAAACATCGACCAGGCCGAGCTCAACCGGGTGTACTACGACTATTTTTTCGAAGGACTGCTGAACAGCCTGCTGACACGCTACCTGCCGCTGATATCCGTACTGGCCTATGTCAACAACGCATACCGGCCGGAACGTCTCATGGAACTGTTCGGCCGCAGCTTTATCTTCAGCATCCCATGGGATGCGGGCAAGGATCCCATCGCCCTGGGGGCCGCCTTCTGGTTTGTGGCCTCGGTGGTACTGGTCTATCTGGCCTGGCCCGTGATGACGCGGATACGCCCCGCCCGAAAAAGCCGCTCGACGGACAAAATTTCATACGCCGCAGCCCTGAAACTGCGCCGCGACATGCGATCGAACAGCATATAACCTGCCGTAGATACCGGACATAGCCGGACACAGACTGAAAAACCGCTTTGCGCCCACTGGACCATCTGCCGGGCGGCCGTTTTTCCCCGCTCCGGCACCCCCTCTTTGAAACGGATCCAACGCGCCCTGCACTGCGCTTAAGAAAATGGCGGCCGGGCACCCGAGGACACCCCATTGACAGCCTTTTCGGAGTGTGCTTCAATTCCGGAAAAGTTTGACCCTACAACGACTCAATCCGGACTAGCGAGCCGATGAAAATTATTCTTGCCTACAGTGTTGCGCTGATTTTATCTCTGATCAACGGCAAGCTGGTGGCCGGGGCCATCAGCGGCATCATTCTATCGCCTTTCGCCAGGCCGCTGGCTCATCTGAAAAGCATCGAGCGTTACGGGATCCCCTTTCTGCAGGGAATCGCCATGGGAGGTGTGGCGGTTTTCACCGCCCAGTGGGTACTGGCATGGTTCGGTTTTCCCATCGCCTGGCTGACAATCGGCCTGCTGCTCATCGGATTTGTCGTCATTTGCAGCTATCTTTCAAAAAACGCCGCCGAAAGGCATTTTCACATTTCCGCCGGTATCGGCGAGGTGCTGGGCATCTGTCTTGCCGGCAGCTACTTTCTGCATCTTGTCTGAAAATAGAAAGCCTGCGGCGTGTTCATCACAGCGCCGCTGCTCACCAGATGATGAAGTTTTGCCGCATATACCAACGGGCCTGTAAAACCGCCTCCCTGCGCCTGTTTTGCGTTGCGGCGGTCCTTGGGTGGCAGCTCCTGAACCCTTCTGCGGCCGCGGCCACCCAGGGGCACAGCGGTATCGAGGGCGTCTATGTACACCAGATGGCCCACCTGCTGTTTCTGCTGTCCATGGTTATTCTGATTTTCCGCCTGCGCAGAAATGGGCTGACCGGGCAGAAAGGCTGGCGCCTGATTCAGTATGCGGCCCTGTTTTTTATCCTCTGGAATATTGACGCCATGGCCGTCCACCTGCTGGACGACCAGTTCAAAGTGATCCAGGCCCGCGCCATGGGCCCCTGGATGATGCGCATCACCTCTCTGCCGCCTTCAACCGGTCTGCAGATGTTCTACTATGTCGCAAGGCTGGACCATTTTCTCTGCGTACCGGCCATGTTCTTTTTATACACGGGATTGAAACAGCTGCTGCAGGCAGCGGGCAGCAACCCGCCGGGACCGCCAAACCCATGACACTGCCCGCTTTTCCCATCCGGTTCGTCGACCTGATCGGCGCCGTGCTGATGATCGTTTTTTCCCTGCTGAGCCTGTTCTTCGTTTTCCGGCTGCGCCAGCGGGACCGCAAAAATATCGTCTGGACCTACCTGTTGTGGGTTTGCATGTCACTGGTCATTTTCTCCGTTTCGCGCTCGGCCGGGCACATTCTCAAACAGGTACTCATTTTTTCGGGGCGCACGCAGCTGTGGGACCCCATTCGACCCGTCAGCGGTGCCATCAATACGGTCATGTTCATGGTGGTGGCCTCGGTCACGATTTTTTTCGGCCGCATCTGGCGCATTTACCAGGCGATATTGAAAGACCGCCAGGCCTTGCAAGTCGCCCACGAAGAACTCTCCTATCTCAACCAGAACCTCGAAAGGCTGGTGGCACAGCGCACCGAGGCGCTGGCGTTCTCGGAGTACAAGTACCGGCGCATCTTCGAAGTATCCAAGGACATGATTCTGGTGGCAACCGATGACGGCCGCATTGTGGACTTAAACCCGGTGGGATACGAAATGCTCGGCTGCCCGAAAGACGATGGATCCATGCTGAACCGCCATCTCCAGGATTTCCTGGCAGACAGCAGTGTATGGCCCCGAATCCGTACAGACATTAACGCCAACGGCTTCATCGCCAACGTTGAAATCGAAATGAAGCGCATGGACGGCAGCCGCATGATGTCGCTGGTCAGCGGGAGCATGGATGAGGGGCCTTCCGAAGGCGCACACACGATCCACTTCCTGGTCAAAGACATCGAACAGCGCAAGTCCATGGAACAGCAAATGGCGCAGGCCGACAAACTGGCATCCATCGGCCAGCTGGCCGCCGGCATCGCCCACGAAATCAACAACCCGCTGGGCATCATTCTGGGGTACGCCCAACTGCTGCAGCGCAACGCAAAGCCGGACAGCGAACGCTTCGCGGACCTGAAAACCATTGAAAAACACGTGCGCAACTGCAAGCTTATCGTCGAAGACCTGCTCAATTTCGCCCGCAGCTCGGATCCCAAGAATGTGTCAATGGATATCCACACGGCCATGGACGATGCCTTAAACTTCATCCGCCATCATGCCGACCTGGGCGGCATCGAAGTGGTCCGGCAATATGCGGAGGGGCTCCCGCTGCTGAAGCTCGACGAAAAGAAAATCAAACAGGTCCTGATTAACCTGATCATGAATGCCAAAGACGCCGTGGGTACCTCCGGCAGCATCACGCTCACCACAGACTGGGACGCTGCCAAACGGCAGGTGCGCATCCAGGTGGCAGACAGCGGATACGGTATCGAGCCCCGACACCTGTCACGCATTTTCGACCCTTTTTTCACCACCAAGCCCGCCGGCAAGGCCACCGGCCTGGGGTTGTCGGTCAGCTATGCCATCGTCCAGAATCACGGCGGCTCTATTTCCGTCAACAGCCGGCCGGGCCAAGGCGCCTGCTTTACCATTCTGCTGCCGGACCGCCCCAGGGGTGCGGTCCCAACGAAAGTGCACCTGCATGTCAGCGATGAAAAAGGTCCCCTCGTCCCCGGTACAGGGCCCTACCCGGCGGAGGTTGAACGATAAATCATGGGAAACGCTTCATGGCTGATAAAATTCTGATTATCGACGACGAACAGGATATGCTGCAGCTTTTAAAGCGCAGCCTGGAGCCGGATCTGAACTGCCGGGTGGAGACGGCAGCATCCGCTGAAGCCGCGTTGAAGATGCTCTCGGTGCAGCCCTACGAACTGATCCTGGCGGACATCAAAATGCCGGGCATGGACGGCCTGGAGCTGCTGGAGCTCATCAAGCGTGAACATGCGGATTTGACCGTGGTCATGATGACCGCCTACGGCCGCATCGAAATGGCGGTGGAAGCCATGAAGCGCGGCGCCTACGATTTCATCACCAAGCCTTTTGACCACGATGCCCTGCTGCTGCGGCTGGAAAAGGCGCTGGAGCGCAGCAAGCTGCTCAAGGAAAACATCAAGTACCAGCGGGAATTTCAGAACCAGCATGTATTCCAGAAGCTGGTTGGCAAAAGCGCCGCCATGCAGCGTGTCTATGAATCCATCCAGATGGTGGCCAAGACCGACCTGACCGTTCTGATCACCGGCGAATCGGGTACCGGCAAGGATCTCACGGCCCGCGCCATTCATGCCATGAGCCAGCGCAGCAAAAATGCATTTGTGGCCGTCAACTGCCCCTCAGTGCCCGAACAAATTTTGGAAAGTGAACTCTTCGGCTACCGCAAAGGGGCTTTTACGCATGCCACGCAAAACAAAATCGGCCTGTTTCAGGAAGCCCAGCACGGTACCATTTTCTTAGACGAAATCGGTGACATCAGCCCGACCATCCAGACCAAGCTGCTGCGGGTGCTGCAGGAAAAGGAGATCAAACCGCTGGGCGATCCCAAGTCCATTGAAGTGGATGTACGGATCATCGCCTCGACCAACCAGAAACTGAAAGAAAAGATCAAAAAGGCCGAATTCCGTGAAGATTTTTTCTATCGCATCAACGTGCTGCCCATCCGCCTGCCGGCCCTGCGCGAGCACCGCGAGGACATCCCGCTGATTGCCAACCACCTGACCAAGATGCACTGCGCCAAACTCAACAAACCCCCGAAGCGCATATCCACCGAACTGATGGAAATCTTCATGCAGCGCCGCTGGGAGGGCAACGTCCGCGAAATGGAAAACGTCGTGATGCGCGGGATTCTCTTTTCAACGGGCGACGAGATCCGGCCTTCGGATGTCGGCCTGAAAAAGAGCTCCATGCCCGAATGCCTGGTTGAAAATGCCGTGCAGGAGCTGCCCTACAAAGAGGCCAAAGAAAAGACCCTGCAGCTGTTCAACTCCCGCTATATCGGGCGGCTGCTGACCCTTTCGAAGGGCAACGTTTCACAGGCTGCCAGACAGTGCGGCCTGGAACGTCAGGCCCTGCAGCAGATCATGCGCCGCTACGGCGTCAACGCCGCAGGATACCGCAAGCAGTCCTGATGCGTTGTTTTTCAAGAACAGCCGTTGCGGCATCGCCCACAGCCGGCTGAAAAGGGCGGCCCCGGGGCTATCGGCACTTTCGCAATAGATTCCGGAAACTTCGGGTTATACGTGTTGCGAATGTGCTCCTGTGCCCACAGGGAGCGGAACCGATGTGCATCCGGCGCGCTGTGCTGCGTATGGTGCCCGTATGGCGCACTTGCCAGGGCCCTGAAGATTACCCTTGACAAGATGTTGTTTCGGTTGCTAAATGAATGAGTATTCATTCAGTTTTTGTCCTAAGTTTGTGCACGAGCCTTGGCTCATCAGAACAAGGAGGTTGCCATGATCAAGCGAATCAAACAAGCTGCCGTGATCGGCTCCGGGGTGATGGGCGGCGGTATCGCCGCGCTGCTGGCCAGCGCCGGAGTGCGCACCCTTTTGCTGGATATCGTACCGCCGGATCTCAAAGACGAAGAAAAAAGCGACCCCGCGGCGCGCAACCGCATCGTCGCATCCGGCCTCGGGCGCCTGCGCAGGGCCAAGCCCCCGTTGCTGATGCACCCGGACGATGCCGCACGCATTTTCCCCGGGAACCTGGAGGACGACTTTCAGCGCCTGCGCGACTGCGACTGGATCATCGAGGTCGTCGTCGAACATCCCAAAATCAAGCAGGCGCTTTTCGAGCGCATCGAGAGCGTGCGCCGGCCGGACACGATCGTCTCTTCCAACACCTCCGGCATTCCACTCAAACTTCTATCCCAGGGCCGCAGCAACGGCTTCAAACAGCACTTTTTGGGCACTCACTTTTTCAACCCCGTGCGCTACATGAAACTGCTGGAAGTCACCCGCGGCGAACAGACCCTACCGGAGGTAATGGCGTGCATTAAGGATTTTGGGGAGCGCATCCTGGGCAAGGGCATCGTGCATGCCAAGGACACGCCCAATTTCGTGGCCAACCGCATCGGGGTGCACGGCATGCTCAAGGCGATTTCCCTGATGAAAGAATACGGGCTCGGCATCGTGGAAGTCGACGCCCTTTTCGGCCCGCTGATGGGGCGGCCCAAGACCGCCGTTTTCAAGACCTCGGACCTGGTGGGGCTCGACGTCCTGCAGCTGGTGGCCGAAAACACCTATCAGATGGTCAAAAACGACGAACAGCGGGACACCTTCCGGGTGCCGGATTTTATCGAAAAGATGGTGGCGCGCAAACTGCTGGGCAAAAAAAGCGGCAGCGGATTCTACAAAACCGTCCGGGATGAAAAGGGCAGACGCGCGCGGCTGGTCATTAACCCGGACACCCTGGAGTATGAACCGGCCCAGCCCCCGGCGTTGCCCTGCCTGGCGGCGGCGCAAAAAGCCGCGGGCCTGGCCGAAAAAATCAAGGCCATCGTCTACGGCGAAGACCGGGGCGCGGCTTTTGCCTGGCAGGCTGTAGCGGCCAATCTGGTTTACGCGGCCAACCGCATCCCGGAAATCGCCGACAGTGTGGTGGAGATCGACAACGCCGTCAAATGGGGGTTCAACTTTGAGCTGGGGCCTTTCGAAACCTGGGATGCCATCGGCGTTAAAACCGCTGCCGCGCGTATGCAAAAAACGGGGATCGCGGTACCGGAGAAGGTTCAGGCCATGCTGTCCGCCGGCCACGATAGTTTTTATACATACCGAGACGGCCGCCGTTTCTACTACGACTTTGCCGCCGGTGACTACCGGCCCGTGGCGCTCAGCGAAAACATCGTCCTGCTGACGTCTCTGAAAACCGCCGGCCGGCAGGTGCGAACCTGCCCTTCGGCATCTTTGATCGATCTGGGGGATGATGTTTTCTGCTGCGAGTTCCACACCAAGATGAATGCCTTAAACGACGAGATCATGGATTTTTTCGCCCGGTCGCTGGACTACGTGGATGAAAACGGTGCGGCCCTGGTGATCGGGAACCAGGCCGGCGGCATGCCGGGCGCCTTTTCAGCCGGCGCCGACCTGGTGATGCTGCTGACCCTGGCGCGACAAAAGCAGTATGCCGCGCTGGAATCTGCGGCCGAATCCCTGCAGGGCCTTTTGCAGCGGGCACACTACGCCCCTTTCCCGGTGGTGGCCGCACCTTTCGGCATGGCATTGGGCGGCGGCTGCGAGATCTGCCTGGCGGCCGACCGCATCGTGGCCCACGCCGATTTGTACCTGGGCCTGGTGGAAGTGGGGGTCGGCCTGCTGCCGGCCGGCGGTGGCTGCCTGAACCTGTGGAAAAAGGTCACTGGTGCCCTGCCCAGAGCCGTCGTTGGATGGATCTGGGCTCCATATTCGTCCATGTTTTCAAGTCCATCGCCCTGGCCAGGGTTTCCTCTTCGGCCGCCGACGCGCGCGCCAATGGATACCTGAACGCCGCCGACCGCATCGTTTTCAACCGCGACTACCTCATCGGCGAAGCCAAAAAGGAGGCGCTCAAAATGGCCCGCGAGGGCTATGCACCGCCGCTGAAAGCCCCGCTCACCGTCATGGGCGAAGCCGGACGGGCCATGGTCAACGTGGAGTTGTTCAACATGCAAAAGGGCGGTTTTGCCAGTGGCCACGACGCGCTCATCGCCGAAAAAATCGCCTACGCGCTCTCCGTCGGCGATGCCCGCAGCGGCGGACAGGTCGACGAAGACGTCATTCTCAAACTGGAAAGGCAGGCCTTTGCCGAGATCTGGCGTGAAGAGAAAACCATCGCCCGGGTGGAGCACATGCTCAAGACCGGCAAACCGCTGCGCAACTAGTGCCCAAAGCAGGTGCAGGAGGATTCAACCATGGAAGATGCATACATCGTCACATCGGTCAGGACACCCGGCTGCCGCCGGAACAAAGGCGCCTTTAAAGATACGCGCCCCGACGATCTGCTGGCCCACATCCTTGCCGCGGTGGTGCAACAGACCCCGCAGATCGAGAAAGAGGACATCGAGGACATCATGGTGGGCTGCGCCTTTCCCGAAGCCGAACAGGGGCTCAACGTGGGCCGTGTGGCGGCGCAGGTGGCGGGCTTCCCGCATCAGGTCTCGGGTGCCACGGTCAACCGTTTCTGCGCTTCGGGGCTGGAAGCCATCGCCCAGGCGGCCCTGCGGGTGATGGCCGGCTGGTCGGACGTGGTGATCGCCGGCGGCGTGGAGTCCATGACCTACGTTCCCATGGGCGGGCATATGTTCCGCCCCAATCCCTCCCTGACAGACCGCGACGCGCGCCTCTACACATCCATGGGCATTACGGCCGAGATCGTAGCCCGCAAATACGGCATTTCACGCCAGGCCCAGGATGAATTCGCCTACCACTCTCACATGAAGGCCGCCCGGGCCCGCGCGGAAGGCGCCTTTGTGGAAATCGTACCCACCCCTGCGATACGCTTCGTGCGCCAGGCTGACGGCCGCCTGCAGCGTGAAACCATCATCCAGGAGACCGACGACGGCATCCGCGAAGACACCAGCATGGAAGTGCTGGCCGGCCTGAAACCGGTATTTGCCACAAACGGCACCGTGACGGCGGGCAACTCCTCGCAGACCACCGACGGCGCGGCCGCCACGCTGATCATGAGCGGCAGGCGCATCAAGGCCCTGGGTTTAAGGCCCCTGGCACGGTTCCGATGCTACACCACGGTGGGCTGCAAGCCGGAGGAAATGGGGGTCGGCCCGCGCTATGCCATCCCCAAGCTGCTGGACATGGCCGGGCTTGCCCTGCAGGACATCGGCCTGTTTGAAATCAACGAGGCCTTTGCCGCCCAGACCCTTTATTGTCTCCGCGAACTGGGCCTGGACCAACGCATGGACAGCGTCAACATCCACGGCGGCGCCATCGCGCTGGGCCATCCGCTGGGCTGCACCGGTGCCAAGCTGTGCGCCACGCTGCTGGCCAACATGCGCCGGAAAGGTGTCCAATACGGTGTGGAGTCCATGTGCGTCGGCGGCGGCATGGGTGCCGCCGCGCTCTTTGAGCTGTGTGAATAGACCTGCTTGGAAAGAGGTGGGCACCAGGTACGGATTCCCGTGCCCGGTGCCCACCGGATCGCCCTCAGTGACGAAGCGTGCCCTATGCGCATTGCCGGCGGCCGCGCCGGGAACGCCATCTGCCCCACCGCGTCATATATGCAACCGGCCGTTGCCTGCGCAAAGACTATCCACCGGCAATCATGGGAATCAGCCGGATTTCGGCCCCGTCGGGAACCGGGGTTGCGGCAAAATGCGGCCGCGAAACATAGTGCCCGTTGACACGCACCACCGCGTAGCGCTCCGCTTTTTCGACACTTTCGAGCAGATCGGCCACGGTCATGCCGCTACGCCAGGGAATTTCGCGGTCGTCAAGACGGATCACGCGGTCACCCCGTGTTTGGCGAGCACCGCCAGCACTTCGGGAAAATCGATGCCCAGACGCCGGACGGTTGCGATGGTGGGAATCCCGTCGGCGGTCCAGCCCCGGCGCCGGTAGACGGCGTCGGTCAGCTCCTCGTACTGCTGTTCGCGGAAACGCCGCAGCAAGGCCAACTTCTCAGCCGCCGACTTGCCGCTGATGTCCACCCCGTGCTTTTCGCTCAGCTGCTCGTCGTAGCGTTCCTGGCGCGAGGTGTACTCATCCTCGGTGACCGGACCCATGGCGCGGTAGGGCAGTTTGTCGTGCGCGCGCGTGCCGTAGCCCATGCGCAGGTTGAAGATGCGCTGGAAATTGTAGACCGCCTCGCTCATGGCAATGAGATCATCCGGCGCGGCCTTACGCCCCGTCACGGCCGTGAAATACTGCGCATACCACCTGACGTGTTTCATGACCTTGGCCGGCTCGGGCGTGTCCGCGTTGTCTTCGGGCACGATGTCGTTCCAGGGCAGCTTACACAGCCCACAGAGCCCGAACCAGGTGCGGAACATGGGAAACCAGTGCAGCGCCTCGGCTTTCTGCTCGAAGGTCGGCATGAAGTTGTGCACCATGTCGAGAAAGATCAGCCAGGCCTCGTCATGCTGGGGGCCCTTGAGCGCCAGGCCGTAGCCACCCTGCTGGGCCAGGGACTCCTTGGTCATGTACTCCGAAAATTCCAGGCCCTTGGCCTCCATGCCGATGTCCTGCAGGACAGCAGCATCCACACCGAACTTTTCGGCAAACAACGCTTTCATACGGCGCACCCCCTGGCCCACAATGCGGCCAAAACCCTCGCCGGCGGCCATCTGGTGTACCAGCTCCAGGGCCGCCAGGCGGTTGCCGAAGCGCAGTTCCATACCGCCGGTGTGCTGCGCGTCGATCAACCCCAGTTCAAAGCACTCCATGACAAAGGCGATGCTGGTGCCCACGGAGATGGTGTCCAGGCCATAGGCGTCGCAGTAGAAGTTAAGTTCCATGATTGTAAAAGGGTCAAATACGCCGATGTTGGATCCGCAGCCGGCAATGGTCTCGTATTCCGGTCCGTCCACAAACACCTTCTGCCCCTTGTAGGGGCCGGTCAACGGCACGAAGTCCCGTACGCCGTGAGAACAGGCCACCGTGCATCCCATCCAGCAGCCGTCAAAACCGGGGTCAAACAGTTTTTTAAAGACATCGCGGCCGATCAGGCTGGCGCGGGGATCCTGGCCGTAGCGAAAATTGTGCGTCGGCAGCAGATCAAAATCGTTCATGATGGGTACCAGGTGGGTGGTGCCCACCCGGGCCATTTCGTTCTGTTTGGGGTCCAGTTGGACCACCTCCTGAGAATGCAGTCTGGCGACTTTTTTTAAAGTCTGCTTGTCCGCCGGCCGGTTGCTGTCCAGCGCCACGGGCTCCCACCGGGCCACGATGGCACGCAGGCCCTTGTCGGCGAACACCGTTCCCACGCCGCCACGGCCGGCCTGCTTGTAGCGGGCGCATTTGCGTTTGGCGTCATACCAGGAAAAGTTGAGACAGCCAAAGCGCGTGTTTTGGGCGCCGGGCCCGGTGGTAACCACCGAAATGCTGCGCGGCTTGCCGGCGGCAAAGTGCTGTGTCAGCATATTGGTCAGGGCGTAGGCATTCTTCGGCAGGCCGGCGGTTTCCAGCAGCTGGATTTTCGCATCGATGCCGTCGATGAACAAAACGGTGTCCGTCGCCCGTTTACCCTGAATCTCCAGGGAATCGAAGCCCGAAAACTTCAGGTAAGGACCGAAATAGCCCCCCACGTTGGAATCCATGACCGATCCGGTCAAGGGCGAAAGTGTGGCGACCTCGCTTTTACCGGATCCTGGGTAAGCCGGCGTACCGCCCATGGGCCCCGAGGAAATGCAAAGGGCATTTTCCGGATCCGACCAACGCGTGGTCTCGTCTACGGCCTGCCAGAGCAGCCACAGGTCGAAGCCGCGCCCGCCCACGAAGATCCTTTGCATCTCTTCCGTGACCGGTTTTACAGACAATTCCAGCTCGGAGAGATTTACGTACAGGGTCTGATTGGCATACCCTTTTTCGATTTCCGGGCGCCGATAATCCAGAGACGCCAGTTCGCTGAAAGATAAAGACGGCATTTAGTTTCCCCTTTCCATGACTTTCGATTCGGACTGGTCTGCTGTGGCTTCATGGGTCTGCATGTGGCGGTGAAAACGCAGCACGTGGTTTTGCACCAGCATGCGGGCACTTTCCGCATCCTGGTTGCCGACCGCTTCCAGGATATTGCAGAGATCCCGGTAGTTTTCCAGAATCTCCCGCCGGTGCATGGGCAAATAGCGGTCGTAGTAGCGCTGAATGTTGTCGTGTACGGAGTGAAACACGAAGACATAGACCGGATTGCGGCTGATTTCGGCCAGCGCCAGGTGAAAGCGCCGATCCACATCGATAAATGCATCCCGATCGAGTGGTTGGCGGTCGATGCACTGTCCGGCCTCGTCCACCAGTTCCTGCAGAATCCTGAGATCGTCCTCGGTGGCACGGTGGGCCGCCAGCGCCGCCACGCTGCCCTCCAGGCCCTCGCGGAACTCGGCCAGGTGTTTTAAAGACACCTGCCGCGAACGGATCAGCAGCGCCAGACTTTCGGTGGCCCTTGCGGCGGTAATGCCCTTGACCACCGCACCGCCGCGCACGCCCAGCTTGATTTCGATCAGCCCCCGCTCCTCCAGCACGCGCAGGGCTTCCCGCAGGGTTCCGCGGCTGGTGCGAAACATCCCTCTGAGGTCCCGTTCGGCCGGCAGAACATCCCCGGTTTCCAGACTGCCCTTTAGAATCGCCTCCTGGATCTGGTTGACGACATCTTCAAAAACCCGGCTCTGGGAAGCTTCGCGAAACATAGGCGTTGGCGCACCTTTCCGAAAAACAGCTATCGGTTCAACACGGGCAAATGGTCAAACCATTTGTAAGCCGGGTACGCCTTCCTGTCAACCCCAAAATCACCTTACTTTGCCAATGCCGGCGGCGCTCCATCCGATACTCGCCCACCCGGGGTTTTGGGGACTCGATGCCGATAATGTCCGTCAAAGGCATCCGGCCCGTATAAAAAAGAATTGACAAATCCGCCGGGGATCTATAATGGTCAAACCATTCGCAAAGGAGAGACGACATGGCCCAAAATCGCATTACCCGACACCCCATCCTGGATATTGCACCGGGTGAAGAGGTCGCCTTCAGCTGGAACGGACGGCCGCTTACCGGTTTTGCCGGTGAAATGATCGCTTCAGCGCTTATCGCCAACGGCATTGCGGTTTTCGGACATCATCCCAAAGACCACAGCCCCCAGGGCATCTTCTGCGCCAACGGCCAGTGCGCCCAGTGCATGGTCATGGCAGACGGCCTGCCGGTCAAATCCTGCATGACGCCCTTGGCGGCGGGCATGCGCCTCGAGAGCCTCGACGGGCTGCCCAAACTGCCGGCTGCTGACCGCGAGGTGCAGACCGCCGACATCCCGGTCATCGACATCCCGGTGCTGATCATCGGTGCCGGGCCGGCGGGCCTGACCGCCGCCATCGAGTTGGGCAGGCAAGGTGTACACACCCTGCTCATCGACGACAAGGACCGCCTGGGCGGCAAACTGGTCCTGCAGACCCACAAGTTCTTCGGTTCCGTCCAAGACTCGTACGCCGGCAGGCGCGGATTCGAAATCGCCGCCCTGCTGGCGCACGAAGTCCGCCGGCATTCCAGCATCGAGGTCTGGCTCGACAGCACGGCCGTGGGCGTCTTTGCGGACAAGGTCGTGGGAATCGTCAAAGATGGCGGCTACCGCCGCGTGCGCCCTCAAAAACTGCTGGTGGCCACCGGTGCCCGTGAAAAGATGCTCTCTTTTGACGGCAATACCCTGCCCGGGGTTTACGGCGCCGGCGCTTTTCAGACCCTGGTCAACCGCGACCGCGTCAAATCCGCCTCCCGCGTGCTCATCGTGGGCGGCGGCAACGTGGGCCTCATCGCCGGTTATCACGCCATCCAGGCCGGCATCGCGGTGGTGGCCCTGATCGAGGCCCTGCCGGAAATCGGCGGCTACCGGGTGCACGCCGACAAGCTGCGTCGGCTGGGTGTTCCCATTTATACCGGCCATACCATCTTGGCCGCCCATGGAAAAGATCGGGTGGCATCCGCCACCATCGCCCGGCTGGACAAGAACTGGCACGCCATCGCCGGCACCGAAAAGACCTGGGCGGTGGACACGGTGCTGGTGGCCGTGGGCCTGACTGAAGTCAACGAGTTCATATTCAAGGCCCGGCAATTCGGCATGCATGTTTTTGCGGCCGGAGACGCCCGGGAAATCGCCGAAGCCTCGGCGGCCATGTTCACCGGCCGCATCGAGGGGCTCAAAATCGCCAAAGCGCTGGGCATGCACGCAAAAGACATTCCGCAGGAATGGATTGACAAGGCACAGGTGCTGAAATCCAGGCCCGGCAGGACGCAAGCGGCCACGCCGCCAGCGACCGAAGAAGGGGTTTTCCCCGTCTTCCATTGCGCCCAGGAAGTGCCCTGCAACCCCTGCACCTCGGCCTGCCCGGTCGGTGCCATCCACACCGCAAACGACACCATCACCGGCATTCCCTACCGCGAAGAGGGGAAAGACTGCACTGGCTGCCTGAGCTGCGTGGCCATCTGCCCGGGGCTGGCCATCACTTTAGTCGATTACCGCAAGGATCCCGATCAGCCTCTGGTGACCCTGCCGTGGGAAATTCAGCCGGAAATGGTGAAAGCGGGCCAGCCCATCGCCGTTACAGACCCTGAAGGCACGGTTCTGGGCCATTTTCCGGTGCAGCGGGTGCGGACAAAGCAAGGCCATCCACGCACCTTGCTGGTACAGGTACGCATGCCGAAAAAGTTGGCCAAAGCGGCTGCCGGCATCCAGATGCCTGAGCCGATGGCCGATGCGCTGGAGATCTACCAGCAGGAGCCGGCACCGGACACTGCCGTGGTCTGCCGCTGCGAGCGCATCACAGCCGGCGAAATCCGGGAGGCCATCCGCAGCGGGGTCCGCGACATGAACCAGCTCAAAGCCCTGACGCGGGCCGGCATGGGCGCGTGCGGCTCAAAGACCTGCCGGCCATTGATCTGGCGCCTTTTCCAGGAAGAGGGGGTCGATATGGGAAGTGTCACGGACCGTGTTGACCGCCCACTTTTCGTGGAAGTGCCCATGGGATATTTTGCCGGTATTCGGAAAGGCGGCCGACATGTCTAGTTACGACGTCATCATCGTGGGCGCCGGATCGGTAGGTATTCCCGCCGCGCTGGCCTGCAGCCAGATCAACTTGAAAACACTGGTCATCGACAAACGTCCCTCTCCCGGGCAGGGGGAAAACAAGCACGCCATCGGCGGCATTCGGGCCACGCATTCCGATCCGGCTAAAATCATCGCCTGCCACCGCTCGCTGGAAATCTTCTCCACCTGGAAGGAGCGCTATGAGGAGGACATCGAATGGGAAAAAGGCGGGTACGTTTTTCCGGTCTTTCGCCGGCAGGAGGAAAAGATCCTGAAATCTTTTCTGCCCGTTCAGAAAAAATTTGGTCTGAATATCGATTTCGTGGATGCCCGCACCATCGCCGAAACAGTCCCGGGAATCAACCGCCACGGGCTGCTGGGCGGCACCCTGTCGCCGGACGACGGATCGGCCTCGCCGCTTTTGGCCATCAATGCCTTTTCCCGGCGTGCCCGCGCGCTGGGCGCCGATTTCCGGTTCAACACCGAAGTCCAAACGCTCCTTGAAAACAACGGCCGGGTTTGCGGCGTCAAAACCACGGACGGCGACTTCGCATCAGGCGTGGTGGTAGACGCCGCCGGCGCCAGTGCCGCAGACCTGACGGCTGCCACGGGCTGCCGCCTGCCGGTGATTCCGGAATCCCACGAGGCCGGCATCACCGAGCCGGTGCAGATGTTCTGCCCCGCCATGGTGGTGGACCTGCGGCCGGCACCGGGTTCGCGCAACTACTACTTCTACCAGAACCGGCACGGGCAGGTGGTCTTTTGCATCACCCCGGATCCACCGCTGACGGGCAGCGACTATCGCGAAACTTCCGTTTTCCTGCCCCAGGTCTGCCGCCGCATGGTGGACCTGGTGCCACGGCTGCAGAACCTGCGTGTGCGCCGGGTCTGGCGGGGTCTGTACCCTATGACCAGCGACGGCTCCCCGCTCATGGGATGGGACCGGGATGTCCCCGGCCTTTTGCACGTGGCCGGTATGTGCGGCCAGGGGTTCATGCTCGGCCCCGGTCTCGGCGAAGTCGTCGCCCGCATGATCACTCGTACCACCACTCCCCAGGACCAGATCATCCTGGACCGTTTCTCACCTTACCGAGATCTGAGCTGCCGGATGGAAGCGCTGAAATAAAGCGACCGGCCGATTCGCCTGCCACTGATCAAAGCAGTTGCAAAATATGGGGATGGAAATATTTCGCAAGCGTTTTCCATCATCTTCTACAAAGAGGCGAAGGCACGCATAACCGACGAATTTACAATCGGCTATGACAATTCCCTGTTGCATACGAGGGGCGGAAACATCTCCGCGGCGGCCCGCATCAGTGGCCTGGAGCGTGTGTCCCCGCAAAAAATCATTCGCCGGCGGCACATCGGATACGAATGTTCACCGCAAATAGCGGCTGGCCACATAAGCGCCGCTGAAAGGCGGCCATCAGCATTGAATGGATTTTAGCACATCCGGCGGTGCGCTGTTTCCGGAATGGGCTTCAATGGTGATTAGCCCCTTTTGCAGCGCATAACGTGTCAGGCCGGCGATATCGTGGATGTCCAGTTTGCGCATCAGGGCGTTGCGGTGCGTCTTTACGGTCTTGGGGCTGATACAGGCGATTTCGGCAATTTCGTTGGTGGTTCTGCCTTCGGCAATCATCTGCAGCATCTGTTTTTCCCGGGCCGTCAGCGAATCGTAGGCATCGAACGGACTTTTCTGTTGCAACAGGTGGCAGTAATCGTCGATCACGTACTTTGCCACCGGCGGACTGATATAAATATGTCCATGCAGAACGCTGTCGATGCTCTCCAGCAGTTCATCGACCGCCGCATCTTTCAGTAAATACCCCATGGCTCCGGCGACAAAGGCGTTCAAGACATACTGCTTTTCCCGGTACATGGACAAAATAATAATCTGGGTATGCTCCAGCTGTTTTTTAATTTCTTCGGTGGCCAGAATCCCGTTGATGTGAGGCATCAGAATGTCCATGATGACGATTTCGGGCGTCAATTGCAATGACTTGTCGATGGCTTCTCTGCCGTTTTCGGCCTCGCCGACGATCTGGTAGTCTTGCTTCTGGGAGATGATGGCTTTAAACCCCTGGCGTACCAGGTTGTGATCGTCGGCAAGCAGGATGCGCGCATGCATATCTGTCAGACTCCTGAAAAGAAAAATTCATATCGGCGGTGCACATACCGCGCTGTATCGCTTTCTGTTTACGGAAAAAAGCGCCAATGTCAGCCCGTGGCGGCATTTTGCAGATACGGATCAACAGCGCCCGCGCTTAGTTTTTTCAACGGCAGGGACAATTTCACGGTCGTACCGCCCCCGGGACGGCTGGAAATCCTGACCGACCCACCCAGGTAATCCATTCTCTCCCGGATGATGTGCAGCCCCATGTTGCCGTTGTATTCCAGGGTGTCAAAACGGCCCAGATCGAAGCCGCATCCGTTGTCCCGGATTTCAATATCCAGCCCGGATGCAGCGGCCTGCAATGCAACGGAAACGTGGGTCGCCTGCGCGTGTTTGGCACAGTTGAGCAGCGCTTCCTGAACCAGCCGGAAGAGCAGGGCCTCCACCGGCAACGGCAGCCGCTGAACGCCGCCGCTCTCTTTCAGCGAACTTGCGATGTGAAATTTTTCGGAGAAGTTTTCCAGGTACCACTTGACCGCCGGCACCAGGCCCAGGTTGTCCAGGATCGTCGGATACATTTCCGATGTCAAATCCCGGGTGATCGAAATCACCTTGTCCAGCAGCTCCCGGACATTGCCTAAATCCTGGTGGAGTTTATCCTGCCGCGCCTGCATCTTCTTGGCCAGCATGCCGATGTTGATCTTGATGGCGGCCAGGTCCTGCCCGAGCTGGTCATGCAGGACGCCGGCAAATTTCCTTCTCGTATTTTCCTCGACCTGCGAAAGCCGGATGGTCAAATCGCGCAGGGCCCGATTCCGCTTTTTAAGCTCAAAATTCGTTCTGATAATTTTTGCTTCTAATTTTTTTCTCAACGTCGTGTCACGGATGATGCTCATCACGTACGACTTGTTGTTCATCGAGAAGGAACTTGAAATCAGCTCCACAAAAATCCTGTCCTCCCCCTGAGTGACCATTTCCAGCGTGCAGGCCGCCGACTGACTCTTTTTCAGACATTTTTCGGCACAGGATCCGTCATGCGGAACAAGAAATTGTGAAAAGGGCCGTCCCACGATCTCCTGCCGTTCGGTACCCGAAAGCTTCAGCCAGCGGGGATTGGCATCGATGATTTGCAGCGTTTCCGAATCCAGAAAAACAATGGCATCATTGGCATTTTCAAACAATTCCCTGTAGCGCAACTCCGATTCCCGCAGGCGGGACACCTTTTCATCGATTAAAGACTCCAGCTCCATTGCGTAGCGGTTCAATTCGTCATGCAGCATTTTCATTTCGGATATGTCGATAAAATTGACCACCAGCGAAAACGGCGCGGCCTGTTCAGTGGCAATCACGGCACTATTGACCAATACATGCACCGCCTGGCCCGCTGTGGATGTAAAGTGATGCTCAAACATGTGCAGGTGCTTCGCATTCATCGACTGAATCTCCACGGGAATGGGCAACTCGACCTCACCGAGTCTTCTGCCGATAACCCGCTCAGAAGGAACCCCGGTAATCTGCGCAGCCGCAGAATTCCAGAACGTAATCCGCTGCCTACCATCGATGATCAAAAAACCGATGGGCGCCGTGGCAATGACGGTTTCCAGAAACTTCCGATTTTGATTCAGCTCCCGGGTACGCTGTTTCACCAGCGATTCCAGGCCCTCCGAATAGCTTTTTAACTCCTGCTGGGTTTCCCGCAGGTGCCCCATAAGCTCATAAAAAGAAAGCGTGACTTCTCCGATTTCATCCCGGGAATCCATCTTGACCGGATCGTTCAGGCTTCTTTCGCCATGCACCACACTTTTACAAAAACTGCTCAGATTTTTTAAGGGGCGATGGACGAACTTTTCGAAAAAACCGCCCACCAGTACAAACAAAAACAGGAGGGAGAGAATACCCGCCCCCAGGATAAAGAGAAAGGTCCGGTGAATCTGCGCCAGTGCCCGATCCACCGGTATGGCCACGACATCCAGACCGGCAACCCGCCCGACTTTCCGGTAAAAACCGGCCTGGTTGCCGTACCGGCTCAACAAATCGGACGGTGCATCCCCGGGCTTTCCGTGACAGCGCAGGCAGCTTTTCTCCGTGTAAACCGGCTGCAGCGCGACAAACCAGTTGCGGTCATCCCGTTTAATAATGCCCTGCCACTCTTTGCTGCTGCGGGAGCGGTTGTAAGCCGCGATCATTTTTCTCTCGAAGCGGTCCGCACGATTGGACGGATTGCGGGGGTTCAGGGATGCCCGTTTGTACACCATCTGCTTGAACATGGAGGCCACTTCGCCCATCATATTGCGGCTCACAAAAGATGTGGACATGGCCTCGACAATAAAAACGTCACGCGGCAGTATGGCGTACATTTTGGGGCGTAGGATGTCTTTGACGTACTTGCGGGCAGCCTGCACTTCAGCCATCAGAAGGCTTGTCTTCTCGTACGATTTGTTCATCAATTCGCGTTTGAACTGGAAATAAACGAGCGATGAAATCAGCAGTACAAAGACGACAAAGACAGAGGCGGTTGCGAAGAAAAATTTCTGTTGCAGCGACAGGTCGCGCCCCGATGGGGGAAAATAAAAATGCCACATGATCCACTAAACCAAGCCCGCCACGGTGCGGCCGGCTTCCCGGTTGCATCCAAAATATCGAAGAGCCATACCGCCATCGGTATAGCTGCATGATCCTTTTGCCCGTATTCGGCCACTAACGGCCGTGGCCTCTCCCGCATGGGGAGCACGCGCCCCGATCCTTTGCCAAACAAGACCCCAGGCCCGTTAAAACGGAGGCATTGCACTATTTCGTTCGGGAACCTCGCGGTGCGTGGCTTGTGACCGCCCCATGGCGGTTATGCGGCCTGACGCTTCATGGAACGGTGATTTGCGGTTTTGTCCTGAAACGCTTCACATTTTCCGCGTGGGAACAGATAAACATCATGCAGGCTGCAGAGTCCTGCATCACCTCTAACACATCCCCAGGCTGAACTCAAGGCGTTGAGCCCGGCGTAACTGTCTTCAAGAAACTGCGACCCATTGTTAAAAAAAGAGCATTGACTGCAGGTTTTCTCTTTCATCTGCTTACCTCTGCCGGATTGGAATTCAACGGTTTGCATCCCTTTTTTCCCGTACCCGGGAACAGCTTCAGCGGAAAAAATCCGGGCGGGTGGCGGTCCCCCCCGGATTTTCCTTACGGGACGCTGTCAAAGGTTATTTGACGACATTCAAGGCGGTCGACCAGTAATGGCCGAAAATGAGCACCGAGAATATGAACCCCAGAATCACGTTGACCACAACTCCCATGGTAAAAGATTTCAGCGCCGGTCCTCCGGCGGCCGTCAGTTCACGGAATCGCGTCGTCAGACCGATGCTCAAAAAGCAGAAGATAAAAGCCCACGTGCGCATGGCCTTGATGGGGTTCACCAGGGCCGGCTTTACCACCTTGAGATACTGCTGCATGGGAATCGCATGCACCACGACGGTGATGATGATGGATGCCAGAAAGAAGCCCAGCACGAACTTCGGGAAGCGCCACCAGATTTCCATGGCATTGGGTTTCTGGCCCAGGTTGTCGGCTTTTTCCCATTTGGTCACCGAAATGATGGCAAACACGAAGGCCCAGATGCCGATCCAGATATCCCGGCCGATGACCTTCATCAACGTAAAAGCCCTGACCGCGATTTCCTCCATGCCCACCATGAGGCCGTAAGCCTGGGCCGCGGCAAACCCGGCGGCGTCGGCGAACTCCGAAGTCCCCACCCAGGCACCCACGATACCGGCATGCAGGTGCAGCAATTTTCCCATGAACGGCAGGAAGAAAATCATCACGATGGCCCAGCAGATCACCAGGGTGATGGCCACCACCGGAAATTCCTTCTTGGCCCGCACCGCACCGGCCACGGCAATGGTGCCCGAAACCCCGCATACCGAAGCGCCGGCGCCCAGGCAGGCTGCCAGGCGCGGATCCAGTTTGAAAATCCGCGTGGCGGCAAAATACACCACCAGGCAGGTCGTCACCGCGATCACCGTCGCCTGGATCATGGCCACCGGTCCGGCGTAGATGATCAGTGTAAACGGCAGGGTGGCACCCAGCAGGACGATGCCGGTCTTGATGTAATACTCGACCCTGAAGCCGGTATCCATCCATTTCGGCAGCCTGAAAAAATTGGCGATGATCAAACCGATGACCAAGGCCACCAGCGGCGGTTCCAGATTGTAATGGTGTGCCTGATCCCAGGCACCGATTGCAAAAATGATAATGGAAACAATATAGACAAAAATAAACGATGGAATAAACTCTGACGTCTTAAACCCCATGACCTTTGTCGAGATGCTGAAAACCGCCGCCCAAAAGACAAACTGGAGGATATACCAGTGAAAATGTGCTCCGAGATCGTGAAACAACTGGCCGAAATTCGACCATCGGGCCGGTGTCACGGCCAGCGGCTTTAAGCTGCTGCCGCTGAAATATAAGGCCATGGCCGAAAAAATAATTAACAGCGACAGCCAGATGGCCCACCAGTCCTCCTTTTTGTAAATTTCGCGCCACCCAAAATTTTCAACTTTCGGTTTAACGTATTCCTCTTGGTTTTCTGCCATTTTCCCCTCCCTTTGCTCTCAATTCACACCTCCGGCGACAATTGCCCTGCGTCTTTCACCTCCAGCCGTACCAAAACAGATAGCTGATTATGGGTAGCATGGACAAATTCTCAAGAACATCGGCGCATGGGCGTATTTATATCCACCCAAGGGTGTATTTACGCCGGAATTTGGGAGTATTGCCGTTTTGTCCATGCCCGTCCGTCCGCAGGATGGCAACGGTGTGGATTTCCAGTTGCGCTCTCTTACAAATACCGCTATAATTATAATTGGTTTCAATAATCCAGTGGGGAGACAGGAATTTTGAACGCGTACCGCAGGAAAGTGATCGATGTTCAGGATGAGCGCCGGAAACACCCACGGCTGGACTTTGACTGTCCAGTGGTCATCCCCGGTGTTGAAGGACCCAAGAAGGTAACCGACCTGAGTTGCGGCGGGGTATTTATCGAGCTGCAGTCCTCAACAGCGCTGCGAATCGGCCAGATGCTCAACCTGGTCTTCAAGCTCCCGACACGCAAGGATTCCCTGCGCGTAAAGGCCCAGGTGAAAAACCTTAGCAAAGGGGCATTGGCTGCCAGTTCGTCGATCCCAGCGCCACCGTCCTGCAAGCCATCCGCGATTACGTTGACACGTTCAAAGATACGCTGCTGCTGCGATAGTTCGAATTCCGACGATATCCGATGCCTCGCCTTCGCCACTACCGATTCTGCCCCGGCGCCGGTTTTGCCCTCGGTCGCCATTCTGATTGAAAGCACCGCCGGGCGCCCTTGGTGAATCCAACCGCTGTCCGACGGCAAAACATCTGCCGGAATTTACCGCGAACAACCTTGCAGATACCGAGAGGCCTGCCGGATTTGCGGGTTGCGGCAGGTAAAAAACCCCTTTCCCAGGTGCAACGGACGAAAAGGGGTGAGAAAAGGGTGATTATACGTGATGTTCAGATCGTTTTGACGCCGGGCCGGGATTTGCCGTCATAACAGCTGCCGCCACCGGAGCCCAAACAGGCCTTTCAGGGAAGCGTCATTGTCCATGCACAACGGACATTTGTAGATGAGCGCGGCGGATGTCAGCCGGCAGGCGTTGGATAAAAAACGTTTACGCCCGGTGAGCATTGGTGTATCCTGCGTTAAAAGCCTGCGGTGCATGCTGCAACACGCGAAACGCCTGAGAGAACAGACATCCAAGGATCCCGGGAGAGCCCAGGCCCATGGCCGGTGGACTGAAAAACAAGCTCAAACTGCTGCGCGGGCGCCTGCCCCGAAAGATCGTCTTCTGGGTTTTTCTCAGTGTCATCGTCATCGAAACCATTATTTTCATCCCGTCCTTTCGCAAACGCCAGCTAGAGCTGTTGGCGCAGCTCAAAGCCGTCTCGGCAGCCAAGGTCGCCATGGTGCTGCAGCTGTCACCGCCGCAGATCAGCCACACCGACCTGCATGCCCAGCTCAGGAAGCTTCAGATGCACCGGGGTATTCTGGGAGGGGCCCTTTACGGCCGGGACGGCCGTCTGCTCGGCACTTTTGGTGAAGCACCTGAACTGGCGTTCAAGCCCATGCGCCCCGACCAGATGGGCGGGCAGATTTTCAAAGACGGCCGGCGTTACGATGTGATCTGCTCTCCGGCATGGCATGACGCCGACTACACCATTATTTTGCGCCACGATACGGCGCCGGTCCGGGCGGAGCTCTACGCTTTTTTCCGGCGCATCGCCGGCCTGGTGATCATCATTTCGGTATTCGTGACCATCGGCGCCTGGCTGGCCCTGGATCCCATTGTGGTGACGCCGATTCTGCGGCTGCGCCAAGACCTGATTGCCGCCGGCGAGGCCATCAGCCAGAATCGGTCGGCACCCGAGTTCTATGCGGCCTCCGTACATCGCAAAGACGAGCTTGGGGAGGTGATTGCGGCCTTCCGCGAAATGTACAGCCGCATCACCGACGCCATCAGCAAGCGCAACGCCGCCGAAAAGGCTCTGCAGAAGAGCTTCGAAAAAGTGGCCAGCTATTCCCGGGCCTTGAACAAAGAGCTCGAGCAGGGGCGTGAAATGCAGAAAAATTTTCTGCCCGCGCGGCTGGCGTCACCACCGGGATGGGAAATCGAGGCCTTTTTCAGGCCGGCAAGACAAGTGTCCGGTGATTTTTACGATGTCTTTACCCTGCCGGATGGTTCGTTTTGCCTGGTGATCGCCGACGTCTGCGACAAGGGCGTGGGCGCCGCGCTGTTCATGGCCCTGTTCCGCAGTCTCATCCGCGTGTATACCGACCAGGTCTGCCGGGAGGTTTTAAGCCAGGCGGAATCCGCCGCAAGCGGCATACACGGCCGTCAGGTCAACGCCTGTATTCTGCACGACCACGTTTTGAAGCCCATTGAACTGACCAACAACTACATCGCGCGCCACCACGGGGATCTGGGCATGTTCGCCACGATTTTTTTCGGTGTGCTCGATCCTGTCAGCGGCCGCCTGACCTATGTCAATGGCGGCCATCTGCCACTGGTCATTACAAGTCCCGGTGAAGGGGTGCGCCAGCAGCTCAGGGCAACGGCGCCGGCAGTCGGCATTCTGCCCGATCTGGACTTTGCGCCCCGTACGACCCACATTAAACCCGGCGAATTTCTGTTCGGCTGTACCGACGGCGTGACCGAAGCCAGCTCAGCGGACGGAAAGTTCTTTAGCCTGAAGCGGCTCATCCGTATTCTGGGCACTCCGCCCGCGTCGGCAAAGCAGTTGGTGGAAACCGTCGCGGCCCAGGTAACGCAGCATACCGGCGAAAACGATCAGTTCGACGACATCACCATGATCGCCCTCAGATACCTGCCTTAGGGTTCGCGCTCCTTATTCAAGAAGCATGATCTACCCCGTTGGCCTTGGAAATGATTTCCCAGGCTTCCTCGGCCGTTTCCACGAACTGGAAAATATCAAGGTCCCGTGCTGAAACCGTCCCTTCCTCCACCAGGGCATCGAAATTGATGATGCGCGTCCAGAAGGCCTTGCTGAACAAGAGGATGGGAAACGGTTTGACCTTGCCGGTCTGAACCAGCGTCAGGGTTTCGAAAAGCTCGTCCAGTGTCCCGAACCCTCCGGGGAACACCACCAGGCTGCGCGCCCGCATCAGGAAATGCATCTTACGGATGGCGAAATAGTGGAACTGGAAACACAGTGACGGCGTGATATACGGATTGGGTGCCTGCTCGAAGGGCAGCACGATATTCATGCCGATGCTCAAAGCGCCGACATCATGAGCACCTCGGTTGGCCGCCTCCATGATGCCCGGGCCGCCGCCGGTGACCACTACCAGCTGGTGCTTTCCGGTATGGCTCGAAATCAGGCGTCCCAGCTTGCGGGCTTCGGCGTAGTAACGGCTCTTCTCCACCGCCTGCCGCGCCTTTCTCAACCGCCCGGCAAACGCCGGGTCATTGCCATGCCGGCCGGCCACGCTTTCCAGATCCGCCAGCTGCCGGCGGGCCGTTTCGGGATCCGGCAGACGGGCGCTGCCGAAAACGACCACCGTGGACGCGATGTTCTGCTCATCCTGGACGATTTCGGGCTTGAGCGCTTCCAGCTGCAGGCGCACCGGACGCAGTTCATCACGTAAAATAAACTCCGAATCCTGATAAGCCAGGGCGTAAGAAGGCGATTTGCATTGCGGCGAATCGACGTGCAGGCGGGCCGATGTGGCGCCTTCGTGGGCAGATGGGTAAAGTCGCCGCTTGTTGCGGTATTTGGCCGTCATGGGTTTCTCCCTTCGCAGAAGCTGAAATTACCCGCAGGTGCCGAGACACCTGCGGATGGCTCAGGCGCACAAAGCCGGAATGCATTCTGTGCGTTGCCGCTGGCATCTGTTGCAGACATGGGCAGGCGCGCTAGAATACCAGTGGCGCGTAGCCTTCTTCAAGATAGCCCGAGATCAGGGATCCGACATAGTCGACGTTGACCCCCAGATCTTCCAGCCTGGCGCTGATGCCGTCCCGGTCCGACAGGAACTTGCAGGCGGTGGGCGGCTGATAGGCCAGGAGCTGCGAAGCCGCCTCGGCGACTTGAGCATCTTCGGCCAGCAGATTTTCAAAGGGGCCGAAAAAAATGACCTTTAAATCATCAACCCACTTGTTTTTCTGCGCGTTGACGGCATACATGATGCCGGTCAGGGCCTTTTGCTTTTCCGCCGTGGCGACGACAACCAGTACTTTAGATGCCATTTAAACCTCCCATTGTCTCGGATTTTTGCGCCTGCCGCAATGATCCCGGCGCTCATCGGCCTTGTTTTGTTACTGCCAAACGAGGCTTTCTGTCAATCAGGATTTTGATCGCGCAAATAGCGGGAATTTTTCCTGCAAGGCTGCTTTTTCGATTTACATTCCTCATTGATTGGAATAAAATAATAACCTTTTAATAGAGGTAAGTGATATTTTGGCTGGGCCCGCACACTCGTTTTCATCTTCAAAGCAAGGAGTCCTGTTATGGCAAAAGAAATGAAGACCATCGATGGCAACACGGCAGCCGCGCATGTTGCCTATGCCATGAGCGACGTGGCGGCGATTTATCCGATCACGCCCTCTTCGCCCATGGCGGAAATCGCGGATGAATGGTCGGCAAACGGCCGCAAGAACATTTTCGGACAGACCATGACGATCCGGCAGCTGCAGTCTGAAGCCGGCGCGGCCGGCGCGGTTCATGGCTCCCTGGCCGCCGGCGCCCTGACGACCACCTTCACCGCCTCCCAGGGACTGTTGCTGATGATCCCCAATATGTATAAAATATCCGGCGAGCTTTTGCCGGGTGTTTTCCATGTGACGGCGCGTGCCATCGCCGGGCATGCGCTGTCGATTTTCGGTGACCACCAGGATGTCATGGCCGTCCGCCAGACCGGGTTTGCCATGCTGGCGTCCGCATCGGTGCAGGAAGTCATGGATCTGGCCCTGGTAGCGCACCTTGCCGCCATAGAATCTCGGGTACCTTTCGTACATTTTTTCGACGGTTTTCGCACCTCCCATGAAATCCAGAAAATCGAACTGATCGACTACGACGACATGGCGGCGCTGGTCAACCACGAAGCCGTAGCGTCCTTTCGCGGCCGCAGCGTCAACCCCGAACGGCCCGAACTGCGGGGTACGGCCCAGAATCCGGACATCTACTTCCAGGGTCGTGAAGCGGCCAATCCCTATTACCTGAAAACGCCCCGGATCGTCGTCGACTACCTGGGAAAAGTCGCCAAGCTCACAGGACGCCACTACAAACCGTTCGATTATGTGGGGCACCCCGAGGCGCAGCGGGTCGTGGTTTCCATGGGGTCCTCCTGCGAGACCATCGAAGAAGTCGTCAACCACCTGGTCGCCGGGGGCGAAAAAGTCGGTCTGGTCAAGGTGCGGCTCTACCGGCCGTTTTCGAGCCGGTATCTGTTCGACGTCATGCCGGCTTCGGCCGAGCGCATCACGGTGCTGGACCGCACCAAGGAGCCCGGCGCTCCCGGAGATCCGCTCTTCCTTGACGTGAGCATGGCTTTCATGGAACGTGGCCTGACACCGGCCCTGTACAACGGCCGTTACGGCCTGGGCTCCAAGGAGTTCAATCCCAGCATGGTCAAGGCCGTCTTCGACAACATGGATGCCGCGGACGGCAAGAAACACTTCACCGTCGGTATCATCGATGACGTCACCCATACTTCGCTGGAAATCGGCAGCGGACTGGACGTGACCCCACCCGGTACGGTGCAGTGCAAGTTCTGGGGTCTGGGCGCCGACGGGACAGTAGGCGCCAACAAAAGCGCCATTAAAATCATCGGCGACAACACCGATATGTACGCCCAGGCGTATTTTGCCTATGATTCCAAAAAATTCGGCGGGGTCACCATCTCGCACCTGCGCTTCGGCAAGAGTCCCATTCAGTCCACTTACTGCATCGACGCCGCCGACTACATCGCCTGCCACAATCCCAGTTACGTGCAGATCTACGACGTGCTTGAAGGCATTAAGCCCGGCGGCACCTTTGTCCTCAACTCGCCATGGGACAGCGCCCAGATGGAAAAAAAGCTGCCGGCCGCAATGCGGCGCAACATCGCGCAGAAAAAACTCAATTTCTACAACATCGACGCCGTTAAAATTGCTTCGGAAATCGGTCTGGGCGGTCGCATCAACATGATCATGCAGACCGCGTTTTTCAAGCTGGCCAATGTCATTGCCGTGGACGACGCCATCGCCTACCTGAAAGAACAGATCAAGAAGATGTTTTCCAGAAAAGGCGACAAAATCGTCAACATGAACATCGCCGCCGTCGACAATACGCTGGACAAGCTCGTTAAAATCGACTACCCGGATAACTGGGCGGATGTCACCGCCCCTGCGGCCCAGCCGGCCGACGAACCCGAATTCGTGGCCAAGGTGGCGCGCCCCATCCTGGCCCAGCAGGGTGACAAAGTGCCGGTCAGCGCCTTTCGCCCCGACGGTATCTTCCCTTTGGGCACCAGCCGCTACGAAAAACGCGGCGTGGCCATTATGGTACCCGAATGGATTATGGACAACTGCATCCAGTGCAACCAGTGCGCCATGGTCTGCCCGCATGCTTCCATCCGTCCGGTACTTTTAAATGACGCCGAGCTGGCGGCGGCCCCGCAGGGCTTTGACGCCAAAAAGGCGCTGGGAAAGGAACTCAAGGGGTATCACTTCCGCGTCCAGGTCAATACGCTGGACTGCCTGGGATGCGGCAACTGCGCCGATATCTGCCCGGCCAAGCAAAAAGCCCTGGTCATGCGACCGCTGGCCAGCCAGACCGAAGTCCAGGTCCCCAATCACGCCTATGCCGTTGCACTGCCGGTACGCGGCGACCTCACCAAACGCAACACCGTCAAGGGCAGCCAGTTCTGCCAACCGTTGCTGGAGTTCTCGGGCGCCTGCGCAGGCTGCGGGGAGACCCCCTATGCCAAACTCATCACGCAGCTGTTCGGCGAGCGTATGGTGATCGGCAACGCCACGGGCTGCACGTCGATCTGGGGCGGCTCGGCGCCCACCATCCCATACTGCACCAACGAAGACGGCCACGGCCCGGCCTGGGGCAACTCGCTGTTTGAAGACCCGGCGGAATTCGCCTACGGCATGTTTCTGGGGGCTTTCCACCAGCGCAGCCGCCTGGTGGAGCTTGCCCGTCAAGCCGTGACCGGCGACATTCCGGAGGAGATCAGGACGGCCCTTTCAGGCTGGCTGGAAAACCGTCAGGACCCGGCGGCATCGCGCCAATTCGGAGATACCCTCAAGCAACTGCTGCCGGCCCACAAGGAGTACCCACCGCTGGGCGACATTCTCGAACTGTCCAGCCATTTCACCAAACGCTCCTACTGGGTCTTTGCCGGTGACGGGTCCGCCTACGATATTTCATACGTCGGCATCGACCACGTGCTGGCCAGCGGCGAGGACATCAATATGTTCGTCTTCGACACCGAAGTTTACTCCAACACCGGTGGCCAGTCCTCCAAGGCCACCCCCACGGGCTCGGTGGCCAAATTCGCGGCCTCGGGCAAAAAGACCGCCAAAAAGGATCTGGGCGCCATGGCCATGACCTACGGCTATGTGTACGTGGCCAGCGTGGCCATGGGCGCCAACAAGCAGCAGCTTGTAAAGGCCCTCACCGAAGCCGAGAGCTACCCGGGGCCTGCGCTGATCATCGGATACGCGCCCTGCATCAACCACGGCATCAAGCGCGGCATGGGGAAAAGCCAGGAAGAGGAAAAACTCGCCGTGCAGTGCGGCTACTGGCCGCTGTACCGGTACAACCCCGCGCTCAAGCAAAAAGGGCAAAACCCCTTTATCCTGGACTCCAAGAAGCCGGACGGCAGCTTGAGGCAGTTTCTGGCCGGGGAAGTGCGCTACGCATCGCTGCAGATGACTTTCCCGGAGGAGTCCAAGGAACTGACTGCACGTCTGGAAAAGGAAGTCATGGAACGTTACGAACGCATGAAACGGCTTGCCGAGCAGGAAGTCATTCTGCACCTGGCTGAAAGCGACGATGCAGCGGAAGGATCGGACGGCACCGACACAGACGCCTGCACGCTGTCGGGTACGGCCGAGCATTCACGCTTCGGCGATGAAAGCGGCCCCTGTGACGACGGCCGATCGGGGAAAATTTAACCGCTGACCCATACGAGAGCGGGCCGCCAGTTCACAGAGCGGATGGCCCGCTCTTAAAAATCCCACCCCGAAGGCCGCCGCGTGAGACGTCAACCCATGAACACACCCCAATCCCCCCCGGCGATACCGCCCGCCGACGACCGGCCGGCAGATTCCCGATCCGGCGCCCAATCCACCTGCCGGCGCTGCGGCACCTGCTGCCAAAAAGGCGGCCCGGCCTTGCACATCGAAGATGCCGCCCGGGTCGAACAGGGGAAAATCCCGCTGCGCAGCCTGCTCACCCTGCGCACAGGTGAACGGGTGTACGACAACGTACGCGCCGTCGTGACGGTTCTCGACCGCGAGGTCATCCGCATCAAGGGACGGGGCCGGCTGCCGGTCTGCCGGTTTTACGACGCCGATGACCGCAGCTGCCGCATCTATGCCCAGCGCCCGCTGGAGTGCCGCGTGCTGACCTGCTGGGACACGTCCGCCATTGAACGCATTTATGACCGCAACCGCCTAGTGCGCAAAGATCTGCTGGGTGGTGTCGAGGGACTCTGGGAGCTGATCGAAGTCCATGAATCGCGCTGCAACCATGTTAAATTGGCCGCACGCGTCGCACAGCTGAAGAAAAGCACGCCGAACCGCACGCTGGAAACCGCCATCTGCGAAAGCATCGCCTATGACCGGCAGATGCGTATGCTGTGCGTCGAAAAAAGCGGCGTGGATGCGCGCCTGCTCGATTTTCTGTTCGGCCGCCCGCTGATCGAAACCATCGATGCATACGGCATTGCGGTCCGCCAGACGGAAAAGGGCATCCGTCTGCGCCTGCGCACCTGATGATGCTTTCCTGAAAGCGCGCTAGGCGAACAGATCATCACGCCGATGGGGCAGAAAGAAGCGCATACGGTGGCTGCGCACCGCTTCAAAATCCGCTGCCTTGAGATCCGCCAGCAGCACGCCCTCTTCGTCTTCAACACGGCTGGCGATAATTTCCCCCGATGGGTCGATGGCCACTGCCACCCCTGGAAAAGACAGTCCGGCGGCGTTGTCCCCGCTCTGGTTGCAGGCCACTACGAAACAGCTGTTGTCGAAAGCCCTGGCCGGCAGGTGCCGCAGCCAGGATTTGTATTTGCCGGCCGGAGTTCCACGCGGTGAGGCGTGGGGCATGAAAAGGATCTCGGCACCGGCCAGAGCCATACGTGTGGAAAGCTCCGGGAAATGCGTATCATAGCACAGCTGAATGCCGAAAGCCGCGCCGGCGGCGTTGAAAACGGGAATCGTGTCACCGGCGGTGAAAAAAGGCTGCTCCGGCGGGGCGATGTGCAGTTTGCGGTAGACGCGCGGCGGCCTGCCCGGCACCAGAACTAGGTGGGCGGCAAAAACCTGGCGGTCCTCTTTTTTCTCGGCCAGTCCCGCCAGAATGACCACCTCTTCGCCATCGGCCAGGCGCTGGAGCGCACGGCAGACCGGGCCTGCCGGCGTTTCCGCGATTTGGCGGGTGCGCGCCGACAGCTGATACCCGCTGATGTTCATTTCGGGCAGGCAGACGATGTCAGCGCCCCGTTTGCGGGCATAAGACGTCCAGTGCGCGGTACGCTCCAGATTATATGCCACCTGCCCGACTGGGCACCGACAGACAACAGCGGCAATGCGGGTGTCCTGCATGCGGGCATATTCCCTTTCGGCGGGGGTCGCGCGACGTGCGCGAACCACAACTGCGGCCGGACAACATGGTTACAGCTTGAAATGCGCCCGGATCTTGAATACTTTGGTGGCCGGCAGATTTAAAATCGTGGGCACACCTGTTTCGCGGGATATGTTTTCGAGATTTCGGCTGATTTCATCCATGGAAGGTGCGATGAAGGTAAACCAGATGTTGAAGTCGTTGTCACGCTGATAGTTGTGCGTGACCCCGGCATAGCGGTTGACCACTTCGGCGAAGGCGTCAACGTGCTCTGCGGGGACCCTGGCGGCGCAGAGCGTGCTGACGAAACCAAGCTTTTCGGGTACGAAATTGCCACCGATGCGGCGAATGAATCCCCGCTTCTTCAGTCGGCGCAGGCGTGCCAGCAGTTCGTTTTCCGAAAGGCCGAACTCACGCGCAATGCTCAAGTAGGGCCTGGCGGCAATCGGAAAATCGGACTGTATGCGGTTTAGTATGGCCCGGTCGACATCGTCCATATCAGGTTCGCTGCCCCGCGCGGTAAAGCCGGATGTGCACCTTGCGCGTGCGCGGCCCGTCGAATTCGCAGAAAAAGATACCCTGCCAGGTCCCCAGCACCAGCCGGCCGGCCTCGACCGCCACGCACTGCGAGGCACCCATGAGCGATGACTTGATGTGCGCGGCCGAATTCCCCTCCGCATGACGGTAACCGGCCTGCCAGGGAACCAGCGCGTCCAGGCGCTCGATGATGTCCGCGCATACGCTGGGGTCGGCACTCTCGTTGATCGTCACGGCAGCTGTGGTGTGGGGCACGTACACCAGGCACCAGCCCTCCTGAAAAGCCGGCGTATCGCTGACGGCCTGCTGAATTTGCCGCGTGATATCGATAAACTGCGTACGCTGATTGGTTTTGACGCTGATCACCATGATGGGCCATCCGGCAAATATAAAAGGCCCCATGCAAACCAGGGCCTTTTATCGAATCGATTGGAAGCGATCACCGCATCAAGGTGCTACACGCATCCTGTCGGTTTGGGAAGTCCGGCCATCTTACAGGCTCCCTTGCCGGGTCCTGACGGAAAGAGTTCGTATATGTGCTTGAGTTTGAAACCGGTCACTTTGGACAGCACCCGCACCATCGGTGCAATGCCGTTTTTCTCGTAGTATTCCCGCAACATACTGATGATCTTGCGGTGTTCTTCGTTCAGTTCATCGATGCCCTCTTCCTTTTTCACGTACTGCACCCACTCTTCGGACCAGTTTTCATAACTGTCGATGAACCCATCCTCGTCAACTTCAAATGTTTTTCCCATGAACTCAACTGTTGGCATTTAATTTCCTCCTTAAAATAATATAATTATTTCTTAGGCTTACCGCCCTTTTCGCCGTACTTACCAAGAATATGGCTTTGTTATACGATTCGGTCGCGGTTGTCAATACAAAATGCGGCCTGGCTTGAAATCCCCGCAGCCGCATACCGTCCCATTGAGGATTTACGGCCTCGCCACCCCGCCGGTATGTCAGTACTCCTTGGGAATGCCGTTTAATTGCGCCAGGGTAAAGACCGGCCCGTCCTTGCAGACGAAATGCCGGCCGATGTTGCAGCGGCCGCACATGCCGATACCGCATTTCATGCGGTTTTCCAAGGACATGATGATATGGTCATGGCCGTAGCCCAGGTTGTCCAGCACCGGCTGGGTAAACTTGATCATGATGGGCGGGCCGCAGATAATGGCGTAGGTTTCCGCATCAGCCTGGGGGGCCTTCTTTTCGGTGATGGTGGGTACGAAACCCACGTTGTACTTCCAATCCGGGTCATCGGTGGCATCCACGGTAATGTGCATGTGGATGTCGTCGCGCGCTTCCCAGGCGGCCAGTTCATCCCGGTAGAGCAGCATTCCCGGTGAACGCGCACCGTAGATCACGTGAATTTCGCCGAACCGCGAACGGTTGGCCAGATCGAGCATGTAGACGATAGAAGCGCGCAGGGTGGTAAAGGCGAACCCACCGCCGATAATGACCACGTTCCTGCCCTCCAGCAGTTCCCAGGGGTAGCTGTTGCCCAGGGGGCCGCGGATGCCCATCAGATCCCCGGGCTGCATGGTGTGCAGATGCGAGGAAACCAGCCCCACCTTGTTCACCGTGAACATGACGAAGCCCTTTTCGGTGGGGGAAGAGGCAATGCCGATGGGGATTTCACCCTTGCCGGTCACCGAAAGCTCGGCGAACTGGCCGGCGGCATAAACAAATTTTTCCTCATCCGCAGGGTTCTCGAATGCCAGCTTGAATGTCTTTAAGTTTTTATCTTCTGTCTCGGTGATGATGTCTTCAATGCGAACCGCGTACGGCAGATATGGATTTTGCACGTCTCGACCCCTCGTCTAGGATACTACGGCACAGCTGTCGCCGGCAAGCGTATAACTGTTCATCAACTCACAGACCTTGCGGATATCAATATTCACCGGACAGTGGCGCACGCAGCGTCCACATCCCACGCACTGAATGCCGTTTTCATACTTGTCCACATAGTACTTCAGCTTGTTCATGAAGCGCTGGCGCACCCGCTGCACCTTCTGCCCCCTGGGGTTGTGTCCCGAACCGTGCAGCGTAAACAGCGGAAACATGCAGCTGTCCCAGTTGCGCAGACGCACCCCCTGCCTGCCGTGAGTTTCATCCTGAATGTCGAAGCACCAGCAGGTGGGGCACAGGTAGGTACAGGTACCGCAGTTGATGCAGGCAAAGGCCACGTCATCCCAGAAAGGCGCGGCGTGCAGCTCCAGGGTGTCCTGCTGTTTCAGCCGATCTGTGGGCACATGCGCGGTAATGCGGGCTTCGGCCGCCTGGCGGTGTGTCTCGATTTCGGCCGCCGCCGTATCGTCGGCCGTCTGCCGCCAACCGGCGGCCTGTGCAAAAGCCTCCCCCTTGGGGGTTACCACCTGCGCCAAAAAATTCCCGCCGCTGTCCACCAGCAGAATGTCCAGGCCCTTGGTGCTGAAGGGTCCGGAACCGGCCGAGGTGCAGAAGCAGGTGCTGCAGGGTGCCGCACAGGCCAGTCCCACCAGCGTGACGGCCTCACGGGCACGCAGCCAGTAGGGGTCCTGGTATTCCGGCGTGTCGAAATTACGCGCAACCAGTTCAAAGGCATCGGCATCGCAGGGCCGGATGCCCAAGACCGCCCGGGGGCTGTAGTCCTTTTGAGCCTCTTTGAGCAGGTCATGATCCGGCTGCCCGGGATCCAGCGTATATTCGAACATCTTTTCGGACTGCGGATAAACCAGCCCCTTGGCCGAAAGGCGTGTGTTGCGAAAGTCTAGCGCCGGAACCTGGCCGCTGGCCAGCTTGTCAAACGCGTAAAACGGTCCCCGCCTGACGGGTCCCCACAGGCGGAAACTGTCGCCGGCCTTCTCCAGTCCAGATGCCCATTGCGCCTTTTCGATGTAAATGACCTTCATGTGTTTACCCTTTTTAAAGCCGCCGCAAAAACCGCTCCGCCGTGTTTTGCATTGCAGCCTCGCCGGAGAAACCGGCGGTTGGAGGCACCGGTTTCAGCGGATAAAGTCGTCCGGATCGTCCGGCCGGTAGGCATCCAGCGGCGGCCGTGCCTCCAGGCTCAGGCCGGCTTCCCAGCCAAACTTTTCCAGGCAGTCTTTCTCCAGTTTCTTGGTGAACACGCGCATGTTGATCCCCACCGGGCAGGCGCGCTCACAGGCGCCGCAGTCCGTACAGCGCCCGGCGCAGTGGTAGGCCCGCAGAAAATGAAAGGTTCGTACATCCACAGGATCCTGACTCTTGCCCACCCACTGGGGGCGTGACTCGTCCACGAAGCAGGTGGGGCAGTAGCACAGCGGACAGGCATTGCGGCAGGCGTAACATCGAATGCAGTCGTGCAGCAGGTCATCGAAAAAATCCCATTTCCCCTCTGCAGACAGGGCCTCGATCTCGCGCACATCCTGGTAGCGGTCCACATCCCCTGGTTCTTCTACCAGATCTGCAACCAGTTCGTCGTATATTACCGGGTTGCGGTGCGTACACACGGCGCAGTTGGCCTGCAGCACATCGTGGCGGTTATGCACTTTTTTGAACCCGTCGCCCTGAACGATTATGTTGTTTTCATCCTCAACAACTTCACGGATCTCGCCGTCGGTCTCGGCGGCGATCCTGTGCCGATCGATCATCCCGTGGCAGGGCACCCCGATAATCACCAGCTGTTCCCGCCGGATCTTGTTTTCGATGATATGCGTGACGATGTTGCGCGAATCGCACCCCTTGGCAAAAATGGCGATTTTTTCGCTGCGGCTGGTCAGATAATTGGCCAGGTTGATTCCGCAGTTGCTGTCCCAGATCAGGTTGGCCGCCTCGGCGGGCGTTTTCACGAAACAGGGCTCGTTCATCATCGGCACGCTGCCGCGGCGAAAACCGAGCACCCTTTCCACCGTGCACGCCTCCAGGAGTCTGCGGGCAATTTCTCTGATCTTTTCGGTATAGGCGCGCATATCAGGCCACCTTGGCTTCGTGTTTGACAAAGTGTGTGTTGGGTCCCAGGGTTTTGACTGTTTCGGTAACCGCCTGGGCCACTTCAACGAATTTCGTCGCTTCGGCCGACGAGATCCAGGAAAACTGGAGCCGTCCGGGTTCGATCCCCATATGTTCCATTAAATTCTGAAACAGCACGAACTTGCGTCTGGCATAGAAATTACCTTCCAGGTAATGGCATTCGCCGGGATGTCACCCCGAAACCCAGACGGCATCGGCGCCTTCACGCAACGCTGCCAGAAAAAACTTGGGGCTCATCCGGCCCGTGCAGGGAATACGCACGACGCGGATGTGCGGCGGGTATTCCATGCGGCTGACGCCGGCCAGATCGGCGGCACCGTAGCTGCACCAGTTACACAGAAAACTGACGATTTTCGGTTCCCATGGGGCCATGTTGCGTTTCTCCTTGCATGCCGGCAGGCTGTACGTTACAGAGCCTCTTCGTTCAAAGCGAAGAGCTGGGCAAAAATCTGGTCGTTGTCGAATCCCCTCAAATGAATGGCCCCCGAGCGGCAGGAGGCCACGCACAGGCCGCAGCCCTTGCACAGCACCGGGTTGATTTCGGCCTTGCCGCTGTTGGGCCCCTCCTTTATGAACATCGCCGCCGCATACGGGCAGATGGCCACACAGACACCGCAGCTGCTGCAGTAGAAGGGATCGCTGCGTGCCACGTTGCCGGAAGTGTGGATCTTTTCACGCGCCAGCAGCGTCACAGCGCGCGAGGCTGCCGCCCGTCCCTGGGCCACGGCTTCGTCGATGGGTTTGGGGTAGTGGGCCAGACCGCACAGAAAAACGCCGTCGGTGGCAAATTCCGAGGGCCCCAGCTTGGCATGTTTTTCGACGAAAAAGCCGTCGTCATTTAAGGGCACCTTGAACATCCGGGCCAAACCCTCGACGGCCGTCGGCACCACAGCCGACGACAGGCAGAGCAGGTCGGCCTCGATTTCCAACGGACGCCCCAGCACGTGGTCGGTCACCGCGACCACCACTTTCCTGCTGCCGACGCGCACCTGCGGCTTGTTCCCCAGGCTGTAGCGGATAAAAATCACTCCGGCCTCGCGCGCCTTGCTGTACAGGTACTCACGCTCGCCGTAGGTCCGGATGTCGCGGTACAGGATGTAGACATTCATTTCGGGACGGCGCCGCTTAAGTTCCAGTGCGTTGTCGATGGCGTGCGTACAGCAGACCCGTGAACAGTATGGCCGCTGGGGTTCCCGGGAACCCACGCACTGGATGAACACCGCGGTTTCAAGATGGTTCAGGCCGGCGTCATCGTCGATGAACCTGCGGTCCAGCTCCAGGCTGGTGACGATACGTGGGTCGCTGCCGTAACCGTATTCCTCCGGTTCCAGGGGTGCGGCGCCGGTGGCCAGAACGGCCACCCCGTGCTCAAGCAGGGTTCCATCGCCGTTACAGACCAGGGTGGATTTGAAATTGCCCACGAACCCCTCCACTTGCTTCAGTTCCGTCTCCAGGTGCAGGTGGATGTTCGGCGCCTGCTGGACATCGGCGATTAGCGCCGACAGCCGGGGCGCAATGCGCTCACCGTCCGGGGTGCGGTACAGGTTGCGGGCATTGCCGCCCAGATGGGCGCTCTTTTCGATGACGTGGGTTTCATAGCCCTGGCGGGCGAGGCTCTGGGCCGCGGACAAACCGGAAACCCCGCCGCCGACCACCATGGCCACAGGGTTGACCGCCAGTTCAGCTTCCTTGAGCGGTTCGGTCAGGGCGACCTTGGAAACCGCCATGCGCACCAGGTCTTTGGCCTTTGCGGTGGCCAGCTGGGGATTGTTTTTGTGGACCCACGAGTCCTGGTTGCGGATGTTGGCCATCTCGAACAGGTACTTGTTCAGGCCGGCGTTCATCAAAGTTTCCTGAAACAGCGGTTCATGGGTCTTGGGCGTGCAGGCCGCCACCACCACGCGGTTCAAACCCTTCTCGCGGATAATGCGGGCCATGGTGTCCTGGGTGTCCTGGGAGCAGCTGTAGAGGTTGTCGGTCACGTACTCCACGTAGGGCAGCGTAGCCGCATAGTCCCGTACCGCCGGCACATCCACCACGCCGGCGATGTTGATGCCGCAGTTGCAGACGAACACGCCGATGCGCGGTCGCTCCCCGGCAACGTCGGTTTCGGGGACCACCTCTTCGGTGCGCGTGAGCGTATTGCGGGCGTTGCTGAGGATCTCGCCTGCCGCCGCGGCGGCGGCGCTGGCGTCGACCACGGCCTGGGGAATATCCCGCGGACCCTGAAACGCGCCGCAGGTGAAGATTCCCTCCACCGAGGTGCTGACCGGCGCAAAAGCGTCTGTTTTGGCGAAATTTCCAGGGGTTAGGGCCACATTCAGCCGCTCGGCCAGCGCAATTCCGTCAGGGGGCGTCTCCAGGCCCACCGAAAGCACGATCATATCAAAAACTTCGCTTTGCATGCGGCCGTCATTGTCGAGGTAGCGCACCGCAAGGTCATCGCTGCCCGCCACCGGATCGATGGTGTGCACCCGGCTGCGGATGAAGCGTACCCCGGTTTTTTCCCTGGCATTATCGTAGAAACGTTCAAAATCCTTGCCGTGGGTACGCATATCCATGAAAAAAACCGCACAGTCCAACGCGTCGCCGGCATGTTCCTTGGCGATCACGGCCTCCTTGATGGCGTACATGCAGCAGACCGACGAACAATAGGCATTGTCACAGCGATTCAGATCTCGCGATCCCACACACTGAAACCAGGCGATTTTTTTCGGTTCCCCGTGGTCGGAGGGGCGCACCAGGTGCCCTTGGGTGGGGCCCGACGCCGACAGGATGCGCTCCATCTCCATGGAGGTGATCACATTGGGGTGGCCGGCATAGTTGTAGCTATCGAAACGCGAGGGATCGAAAGGCGAAAAGCCCGGCGCCAGAATGACGGAGCCGATTTCAAGCTCCACGGTCTCCAGCTTCTGGGCATGGGTTTCCAGGGTGACAGCCTGTACGCCGCAGGCCTCGACGCACTGAAAACACTCGCAGCAATAGGCGCAGTTCAGGCAGCGGTGCGCTTCCGCGCGACCCGCCTCGGTTTCGTAACCCAGCTCCACTTCGTCGAAGTTGCCCCGGCGCGCGGCTGCTGACAACGTGGGCATGGCCGCCCGCGGCTGCCTGGGGATATCCTCCGTGATGGGGCGATAATCCGGATTTTCATTGGCGACGGCCGTCCGCCCGGCGGCCATATCGCGGCCGTCCAGGTACCGTTCGATGGACTCGGCCGCCTCGCGGCCGGCGGCGATAGCGCCAATGGCCACCCATGGGCCGGTCTGCAGGTCACCGCCCGCAAAAACACCCGCGCGCCCGGTGGCGTATGTCAACGGGTCGACTTCGGTGGTTCCCCAGCGTGAAAATTCCAGGCCGTCCACATTCTCGATGGCCGACAGATCAGGCTGCTGACCGATGGCCGGAATCACCTGGTCCACCTCGATATCGTACTCGCTGCCCGGAATCGGAATGGGCCGTCTGCGGCCCGATGAGTCGGCGGCGCCCAGTTCCATGCGGATGCACCGCAGACCCACAACCCGGCCGTCCTGGGTGAGGATTTCCTGGGGCGCCGACAGGTAGGTCAGCCGGGCGCCCTCGTTTTCGGCCGCCGAAATCTCCTCTTCCCAGGCCGGCATCTCCGAGCGCGTACGCCGGTAGATGATCTGCACTTCCTCGGCTCCCAGGCGCACGGCTGAGCGTGCCACATCGATGGCCACATTGCCGCCGCCGATGATGGCCACCCGCCGGCCGACCGCGGCCTTACCGCTTAAATTGACTTCCCGCAGGAAATCAACCCCCTGGCGCACGCCTGCGGCTTTTTCGCCGGGAATCCCCAGCTTGATCCCCCGATGGGCGCCCAGCGCCAGATAGACGGCCGCAAATCCCTGCGCAAACAGGTCGTCGATACCCAGGTCCGGCCCCAGCGGTGTGGAGGTCTTGATCGTCACGCCCAGGTTGGTGATCAGTTCGATCTCGCGGTCCAGCACCTCGGACGGCAGGCGGTGGTCGGGAATACCGACCCGCAGCATCCCGCCGGCCTGTGGCAGCGCTTCGAAAATCGTCGATCGGATTCCCCGGCGGGCCAGATGGTAGGCCGCCGCCAGGCCGGCCGGCCCGGAGCCCACGATGGCCACTTTTTCCTTTCGCGCCGGCAGGCAGTCGATCTTGACATCGCGCGGATCGAATTCATCGGCCGCCAGGCGCTTCAGATCGCGGATGGCAATGGGGTCGTCCACCTGGCAGCGGCGGCAGGCATCCTCGCAGCCGTGGGGGCAGATCCGGCCCAGCACCCCCGGCAGGGGCAGCTCCTGCATGATGATTTCGAGGGCCTCCTTGTACTTGCCGGCACCCACCATCTGCACGTAGCCCTGGACATTGAGGCCGGCCGGGCAGGCCAGCTTGCAGGGTGCCGCATCGCTTTTCTGGATGGCGAAAGCCCCTGGAATAGCCTGGGCGTATTTTTTGTAGGTCGCCTTGCGGAGGCTCATACCCTGATCGTACGCATCGGGCAGCACCACGGGGCACACTTCGGCGCAATCGCCGCAGGACGTGCACTTGTCGGGATCGATGTAGCGCGGGGATTTGCGCACCGTGGCCTTGAAACGGCCCCGGGTACCCTCGATTTTTTCGACCTGGGCGCAAGTGATCAGGTTGATGTTCAAATGCCGGCCGAACTCGACCAGTTTCGGTGAAATGATTCACATGGCGCAGTCGTTGGTGGGAAAGGTTTTGTCCAGTTCGCTCATCACGCCGCCGATAGCCGATGATTTTTCGACCACATGGACAAAATACCCGGAATCCGCCAAATCCAAGGCCGCCTGCATGCCGGCAATGCCGCCGCCGACCACCATTACGGAACCGATGACGCCGTCTCCCATGAAATACCCCTTTGACTTTAACCTGAGTTAAGGATGCGCATGCCCTTTTGCCGTCCGGTATACACCGGCTATTGCATAATTCGCATCATTCAATCGGTATAAAAGGCTATCAACTAACCAGTTTTATGTATCTTTGTCAACCCCAAATGGTCCCGCGGCAACGGCTGCCGGCACCTGTCCTGGAACCGTGAACATCCGTCGGACACACCCGGCCAAAATGGCCGCGACAAGTGGAAAACCACCTTGAATCCTGGTAAAGCGCATGTTATCATTTATAATTGTTTATGTGCTCCGTACGGCCACTGAAACCCGGTAATATCTGAATCCGCCACGGCCACCGCGCGCGGCCGGTGTTGAGGATCTTCGACATGCAGCCGACCCTGCTTTCAAACATCCGTATCGGACTTGTCGGCGCAGGTGAATTCTGCCGCAAGGTCCTGCAGAAGACGACCCTGGAGTTCGATGATGAAGGCATGCACGCCCACATCGCGGCGGTAGCCGACCCAGATCCCAAAGCAGCCGGCATGCTGCTCGCCGCCGAGCTCGGACTGATCACCCTTTCCAATCCTCACGACCTGTACCTGCCGGAACACCGCATCGACCTGATCATCCTGCTGACCGCCGATCCGCATCTGCTCAACGACATCCTGTCCACCAAGCCGGGGCACATCCGCCTCATCAGCTATCAGACCTTTCTGCTGATATGGAAGGCCATCGCCGCCGAGGAAGGAAAGCTGCGCAAACGCAACCGTGAGATCCAGATGATCCTGGACGGTATTGCCGATTTCATCCTGGTGATCACGCCGGATCACGAGATCATCGAGGCCAACCAGGCTTTTTTAAAACAGATGGGCTATTCGCGCGACGAAGTGATCGGCAAGAAATGCCACCAGATTTTCCAGAAACTAAACCGCATGTGCGATGTGGAAGTGACCTGTCCTTTGGAAGAGGTCATCCACAACCGGCGCCGCAGCGAAAGCGTGCTGACACGCATCGACCGCCGCGGTCAGCAGCGCTATATCGAGGTCATCATCTATCCGGTATGGGAGTCTCCGGGCAAGATCTCCAAGTTCATCGAAATCAGCCGCGATATCACCCAGCGCGTCAAGACCGAAGAAGAGATTACCCGCCGCCTTGAAAAAATGGTGGAAAAACGCACCCGCCAACTACGGGAAACACAGGACAAGCTGATTCACCAGGACAAGATGGCCTCTTTGGGTAAGCTGTCCGCATCGGTGGTGCACGAGATCAACAACCCCGTGGCCGGTATTTTAAACCTGAACCTGCTGATGCAGCGCATCGTGGCCGAAGGCGACTTGAACGCCAAAACGCTTAAGCAGTTTAACTCCTACCTGCGCTTGATGGAGACCGAAACCCGCCGCGTGAGCCGCATCATCTCCAACCTGCTCGGTTTTTCGCGCCAGTCCAGCATGGAACTGAAGAAATTTGATCTGCGTCGGTTGATCGCAAAAACGCTCCTCTTAAACCAGAACCTCCTCAAAATCAGCCGTGTGCATGTCGAAAAGCACCTGGCGGCAGACCTGCCTCAAATCGTCGGCTCCCAGGACCTTTTGCAGCAGGTTTTTGTCAACATGATCTCCAATGCCGCCGAAGCCATGCAGCCGGGCGGTGGCGGCATACTGAAGATTTCAGCACAGCCGGCGGGAAAACAAGCGATACGCATTGTGTTTGAAGATACCGGCAGCGGCATCCCCAAAGAAAACCTGCCCCACCTGTTCGAGCCGTTTTTCACCACCAAGAAAAAAGGCAAGGGCGTCGGTCTGGGCCTCTCTGTGGCTTACGGCATCGTCGAAGAGCACGGCGGCCATATCGGGGTCCAAAGCAGTGAAGGGACGGGGACCGTCATCAACATCGAACTGCCCGTCAAACCGGCTGTTGACGCCACTGCAACCAACCCTGGAGAATCCCGTGGACCGCATTAAGATCCTGATCGTTGACGACGAACTGATCATGCGCGAATCCCTGGGCGCATGGCTGGAGCGCGACGGCTACGCCGTGACGACCGCCGAAAGCGGTGAATCGGCGCTGGCCCTGCTCAAGGACACGCTGTTTGACATCGTATTTCTGGACATCAAGATGGAGGGCATGAGCGGACTCGAGGTGCTCGAACAGGTCAAACAGAGCGACCCCGAAGTCGAAGTGGTCATGATCACCGCTTACGGCTCGATTTCAACGGCCATCGAGGCCATGAAGAAAGGGGCGTTCGACTACCTGCTGAAACCCTTCGACCCGGATGCCCTGGGCGTGCTGATCGACCGTATCATCTCGCATCGCCGGCAGACACGCGAAAACCAGTTCCTGAGACAGCAGGTTCGTGAACACGCCCGCTTTGAGAGCCTGATCGGCCAGTCCGCGCCCATGCAGCAGGTTTTCAGCCTCATCCGGGACGTGGCGCCCACCGGCTCCACGGTGCTGATCAGCGGCGAAACCGGAACCGGCAAGGGCTTGGTGGCCAAAGCCATCCACACCCACAGCGACCGCTGCGAGGGACCTTTCGTCGTGGTCAACTGCGGCGCCATTCCCGAACACCTCATGGAAAGCGAGTTGTTCGGATACGAAAAGGGCGCCTTTACCGATGCCAAGGAAACCAAGAAAGGGCGCCTGGAGCTCGCCCATGGCGGCACGCTTTTCCTGGACGAAATCGGTGAAATCAGCATGCGCATGCAGATCGACCTGCTGCGTATCCTCGAGGACCGCATCTTCTACCGGGTGGGCGGCACCCGGCCCATCGAAGCCGAATTCCGTGTCATCGCTGCCACCAACCGGGATCTCGGGGAGGCCATCCGTCAGCGCCGTTTCCGCGAGGACCTGTACTACCGCCTGAATGTCGTGGCCTTTAAAATGCCGCCTTTGCGCGAGCGCAAAGAGGATATCCCGCTTCTGGCGGACCACTTCCTGCGACAGTTCGCCCGCGAAACCAACCGTGCCGTCAATCGCATCAGCCGCGCGGCCATCGACGAAATGATGCTCTATGAATGGCCCGGCAACGTGCGCGAACTGGAGAACGCCATCGAACGGGCGGTGGTGGTGGGAAAGGGCACTTCCATCGAACCGCACGATCTGCCGATCTCTTCT
>Ga0114931_10000524_pt1 | contig 46350 bp, 42 predicted proteins | sample 2SBtaG_FD_89579 | JGI IMG/M metagenome (GOLD analysis project Ga0114931, IMG submission 89579) | Deep subsurface microbial communities from Kolumbo volcano to uncover new lineages of life (NeLLi) - 2SBTROV14_V59a metaG | ecosystem: Environmental > Aquatic > Marine > Volcanic | place: Kolumbo... | reverse complement strand
TGCACGATGAAGGTCTGGCACGCATGGTGGGCTCAGTGCGCCAGGTCGTGAACCGGCATCTTCAACACTGGCGCAAGCAAGGCATACTGCACAAGCAGAAATTCCATATGGAGGTTGCTGAACTTGAAGCACTGCAAGTCTGTGTCGATGAAGCGAAGCAGCACGTGGAAAAGAGAATAAAGATAAACTGATTCTGTTGTGTTGCCTACGATGTCCTCGATTGTGATCAATCTTTTCTATACGTTGTGATTGCCTCCCATGGCTGTCATCCAGGTGACAGCCATTTCCAGACACATGTACCAGACTACCCGCTATGACAGAAAATGGTGAACACCATTTGTCGAGAGTGATTGCTTAAGGGTAACGATAGTGACAAAGAATTGTTGTATTTCGATTTACACAGACCCTGATGCTGTTGAGCAAGCCCTCAGGGAATTGCAAACAGTGGATTGTGATCTCCAGCAGGTGTCGGTCATCGCCGCAGGATGCCATGGCATGGATCATCCGGTTGGCCTGTATCGGATCGACGATCATGACCGCTTTCTGGGGCAGCAGGACAGCTTCTGGAGTGGTTTGTGGCATCGGCTGGGCGGTTCAGCCTTTTTCTGGGAACCTGATTTTGGGCCATTGGCGGTCGCGGGAGCTATTGTCAATATGATGGTACACGGCCTGGAAGACGTTGAGATCGGCGCTGGTTTCAGTTTGCCTGGCGCCGCGCTTTTTATTGTCGGCGTACCCATGGGGAGTATCAACGAGTATGAACAGGCGATGAGGGCGGAAAAGTTTCTGTTGCTTTTCCATGGTGAGAGACGGGAAGTCGAACGTGCCTGCGGTGTTCTGCATAGTGAAACGCAGCAAGTGACCGTGCACCGCGCCTGAAACAGGCACTATATACACAAGGCTTGTCATTACAATTTAATTTAATTTAATGTAACTACTCAGCCGTTTTGGTGCCAGCGGCCCTTGTAGGGCAGGTTAGCGATAGCGTAACCCGCCTTGGGTAGAAAACCGTTGCTCATGTATAGCGCCTCAGCAGGGCTGAATAGTTACAATTTAATTTAATTTAATTTAATTTAAGACAGTAGCTGTTCATGCAGGGATACTGGCTGGGCAGGCCTTTTAACACAAATTCACCACACAGAACCCGTAGCCTGGGTGAGGCACGAACCCGGGTTATCAAAAATAAATATTTCCGGGTGGGGATTTCACTTTAACCGACTTAACAGTTCAGCCCAGTTCAGCCAAAGGCGGCCTTGTCACCCGCTAAACCGTGATAAGGCCGCTCGTTGAGTAATGGCGGCATTGCGCTCAATCGATTTGGCCGGTCTCACAGGTTGCATTACCTGTCACCAGTGGCCAGAGCAAATGATCGATAATGACGACGGTAGGAATCACCAGCACGGACAACCCTTTATAATTTTTCTGTTCTATGGCGGCGTGGTAGTGCTCAGATCCGCATAATTCCCGGGCCCGTTTGCGCCAGAACGCTTCCAGTTTTTTATAGGAGTCGGATTTTGTCCCAAAGAACTCGATGGTATAGGTGTGATCTTTTATTTTTCGGTCCACATAACCAAAGCGGTTCAAGCCACTATTGCGGGCTTTATAGCTGGAGGTCGTGGTACAGGCGCCGAGTAAAATAACGGCGGACAGGATTGCAAAACTTTTCAGCGCCGTGCGTGAGCCCCGTGAAACGGAAATAGCGACTATCTGCAATAACTTCATACTGTTACCTCATGTATTTTATCCGCTTACATTCTGGGTTTTCCGTATACGGTAAGCGTCCGTTCCTATAAAAACGGACTATTGATTGCAAGGTGTCCGCCTGTAGAGCGGTGGGCACGGCCCACCACGGACCGCTATCGGGTGAAGATGGCGGGTGGTCCGTCCCCGGGTGCCGCCTACTGTTTGCGGTTACCTGTTGATTTTCGGTATTGGGTTGGAGTCAAGTCCGTGTGTTTTTTAAAGGCGGCATAAAACGCGGATTTGGAGTTGAAGCCGCAGGCCATGGCGATTTGCAGCACGCTTGTGCCTGCGGACTCCTGCAGTTGTTTTTTGGCTTCTTCAATGCGGTAACGGTTGACAAAATCAAAGAAGTTAGCACCCCCGCTGTTGATGGCTTGGGACACATAGTGGGTCAGCAGTCCGATTTGTTTGGCCAGGTGCGGTAGTGTCAGTTCAGCATTTAAATACAGTTGTTCCCGTTCCATGAGTCGACGGATTTCCGCCTGCGTGGCGGTCAACTGATCGGCGGACAGGGGCGAATGGTGGTATTTGGTTTTTACGGCCGGGTTTGTTCCGCTGCTGTGCGCCGGTGGGACGGGATCCTTGGGTTGCACTGTAGGGAGCCTGGCGGAGGAGAAAATCTCCGGTTGGTGTAAACCGAAATACTCCCATGTGAAAATGATTAGAACCATGGCCAGGTAGAGAATTTGATTGGATAGATTAACACCCTGCCAGACTATGTCCGGCGTAAAAAGCATGACTATATAACCGGCGTACAAAGCCAGCAGGCAGAGCAGTAGATTTCGCAGCCAATGCAGGCTGAACTTTTCCCGGTACGAAAACTGCGCCTGAATGTTTCGACTGTGTCTATGTAACAGCTGCAGGGAAAGGATCATGTAGGTAAGCACGGAAATCAGCGACAGAAAAGTTTGTACGATGTCCGTGCCCTCCAGATAAACCTGATGACTCAAGTTGAACAAATAGCCGTTGAACTGTTCGGTGTTGTGGCTTTGCCAAAGTACCAGGATAACCGGGAAAAAGGCTACCGCCGGCAGCCAATGCATTAATCTATGCTTGACCGGTCTGTTATCGCAGGACGTGAGGGTACGGCTGTACACATAGATCAGCGGGCCGTATAGAAAGTCCATGGCCCAGGATAGCGCGGCGAGCTTGGGGGCATACACATAGTAACGGGTCTGCAGCGCAAATTCGTCCAGCAGCTCCAGGGAGAAAACCAGAACCAGGCAGGCGAGATAACTATTGGCTTTGTTGCGGTGTGCGTACAAACTGACCAATACCAACACAAAGAAAAACCCCTGGGCCGCGCCGACGGCCAGCAACACGGCAAACGGGGTAATGACCGGTTCAATATGCATGTTTAGCGCTGGTGAGGCGGAATGTCTTTGATCGCGTCGGCCTATCAAAGCGGTTCGAGGGGAAAACGCGTTGAAACAGGTGAGTTCTGATCAGGTGCATCGGCGCGTTTCCGCTCAACCGCAACGGGCATGGGCTTGCAGGTCCACGGGCCGGTGGCGCACGATGGTACCGGCCGGGTCCTTGCCCAGGTAGTTGTCGTCTTTGCCATTGCGGGCGGGCCGGTGCACAAAGCCGCCGCAGTTCGGGCATACATTGCTTAACACGTTGTCCACGCAATCGGCGCAAAAAGTACATTCATAGCTGCATATACGTGTTTGCAGAGAATCCGGCGGCAGCGGTTTGTTGCAGTTTTCACACGCGGGTCTCAGTTCCAGCATGGTGCGGGGAGGAAAAGGGGGGGTTGTTAAAATTCTTTGCCTCAACAATTCGTAACATTAGTAAAATTGACTCTCAATACCAACAACCCCGGGACGGGTGTGTACTAGGCCCCGGTTTCTGCCTTGATATACAAGGGTGTTGCGGTTATTCTTCTACACTTAGTGAATGTTTTTCTTGTGACTTGAAATTCAACAACGCGCTCCATCCACGCTCCATTTTCGGGGCCACAACCGACAATGAAGGACAACATGAATGACGCGTCATGACAGGAAAAACGCTTTCAGAACAATTGCTTGCGTGGTCTATAGTGGTCTGCTATGGTCTTTTGAAATAGTGCCGAGGAGAGGACTTGAACCTCCACTGAGTTTCCCCAACTAGCACCTGAAGCTAGCGCGTCTACCAATTCCGCCACCTCGGCAGCAGCGAATCACGAACTTTACCGAGAGAGCAACACATTGTCAATGAAGAAAAAAAAACGCAAATCCGACCCACATCGGGAGCGCGAAGCATCAAAATACGAACGGCCTATCGTCAGCCGGGAATATATTCTGCAATTTTTGTCCGAACAGCCGGGTCCGGTCAAAATGAAAGAACTGGCCGTAGCGCTGGAACTGGAGGATAGTCAAGACCGCGAAGCTTTGCGTCGTCGCTTGCGGGCTATGGAACGGGACGGGCAAGTGGTTAAGAACCGCCGTGGAGGATACGGTGTAGCCGACAAAATGGACATAAAGAAAGGCCGTGTCAGCGCACACCGGGACGGTTTCGGCTTTTTTATACCCGAAGATGGCAGTCAGGATATGTTTCTGTCGCCACGTCAGATGTGCAAAGTGATGCACGGTGACACGGTACTTGCGCGCTTAGCCGGGCAGGACCGGCGTGGTCGTTTGGAAGCCAAAATTGTCGAGGTTTTGGATCATTGCACCAGTCAAGTGGTCGGCCGTTATTACTTTGAAGGCGGTGTCGGATTTGTAGAGCCTAGTGATCAACGCATGCAACGGGTTATCGTGCCGGAAAAAGCCGACGCCGGTGCCCAACAAGGCCAGATTGTCACCGTTAAAATTGTTGAACAACCCAACTCCCATTACCAGCCCATCGGCGAGGTGGTGGAAATTCTTGGTGATCATATGTCGCCGGGAATGGAAATTGAAGTGGCTGTCAGGGCTTATGCGCTTCCCCATGAGTGGCCTGACCAGGTTGTTCTTGAAGCGGGTAAGTTTGGTGACCGGGTAGCGGACAAACTTGCCAAGGGTCGCGAGGACCTTCGCGACACCCCGCTGCTTACCATTGACGGTGAGGATGCCAAGGACTTTGACGATGCGGTATTCGCTGAGAAAGTCGGTAATCGTTGGCGGCTGGTGGTGGCAATCGCCGATGTTTCCCACTACGTTAAACCGGACTCCGCCCTGGACCAAGAAGCCCGACTGCGTGGTAATTCCGTGTACTTTCCGGGCCGGGTCATTCCTATGCTGCCGAATGTACTCTCCAACGGCTTATGCTCGCTCAACCCTCAGGTTGATCGGTTGTGTTTGTGCTGTGAAATGATGATCGATCAGGCTGGTAACACACAAGAATACCGTTTTTTCTCCGCGATTATGAGTTCCCACGCCAGACTGACTTATACCGAGGTGGGTGCGGCGCTGGACGGTGATCCCGGCATGCGAAATTCGTTGGGTGATTTATGGCCACGCATTGAATGCCTGCACGCGATGTTTAAGGCCATGCGCAAGCAAAGAGCAAAACGCGGTGCCATTGATTTTGAATCCGTGGAAACCCGTATCGTGTTCGGGCCGGAAAAGAAGATCGAGCAAATCGTACCGGTGGTGCGCAATGACGCCCACTGTCTTATTGAAGAATGCATGGTTGCCGCCAATGTGGCTGCTGCGAAATTTTTATTAGACCATGACTGTCCCGGCTTGTATCGCAACCATGAAGGCCCACCGCCTGACGCCTTGGAGGATCTGCGCTCGTTTTTAGCTGAATTCGGTCTAAAATTGGGCGGTGGAGGTAAACCCGAAGCGGGACATTTTGCCCAGTTACTGGATAAAGTCCGCGATCGGCCGGACGCCCGCTTGATTCAGACCGTGCTATTGCGAAGCATGAGTCAAGCTGTATACGGTTCGGATAATGTTGGACATTTCGGCCTGGCGTTTAAAGCCTATACCCATTTTACATCACCTATTCGGCGGTATCCGGATTTGCTGGTTCACCGCGCCATCTATCACCTGCTGCAACACGGTAGCGCGGAAGCGTTTATCTATTCGGTGGGTGATTTACAACTGGCCGGCCAACAATGTTCGGCCACCGAACGGCGTGCCGATGAAGCCACCCGAGATGCGGTGAATTGGCTTAAATGCGAATACATGTTGGGCAAAGTCAATATGCAGTATGCCGGCATCATCGTCAGCGTCACCAATTTCGGCTTGTTTGTGGAATTGGACGATATTTTTGTTGAAGGCCTGGTGCATGTGACGGACCTGGTCAACGACTATTATCAATTCGATCCCATTGGCCATCAATTAACCGGCGAACGCTCCGGTAAAACCTACCGGATCGGCGATAAAATCGAGGTGGTTGTGGCCCGCGTGAACTTGGACGATCGCAAGATCGATTTTCTGGTGGCGGAAAAACCCGCCACCGCGCATGCAAAACGCAGACGCAAACCCAAACCTAAGTCCAAACATTAGGCCGCCGCCATGAGCTGGATATATATCCATGGTATTCACAGTGTGAGCCAGGCGTTAATTCATCACCCGGACAGCATTGCGCAAATCTGGCTAAGCCCTACCATGCAGGCACAGAGCGCCGAACGTATTCAATGTTTGGCCGCCGAGAGTTCCTTAACTGTTCTTGCCAAGCCGAACCAGGCATTGCAGCAAAAAGCAGGTCCGCATCATCAAGGCGTTGTGGCGAAACGTCAGATGATTCAGCCGGCCGGTGTCGAACTGATCGAAGATTTTTGTACTCGCTCCAAGCCTGTACTGCTACTGGCTTTGGACGGTGTACAGGATCCCCACAATTTTGGTGCCTGCCTGAGGGTAGCCGATGCTGCGGGGGTGGACGGGGTTATTACCCCTAAAAACGCCGCAGTCGCAATTAATGCCACAGTCCATAAAGCATCCAGTGGTGCAGCCGAAACCGTAGCATGGGTGCAGGTCAGCAATATGGTGCGTACACTTAAACGCCTGCAACAGGCCGGCATTTGGGTGATCGGTGCCGATCAGCATGGTGACAAAAGCCTGTTTGAAGCCGATGTCAGCGGGTCGGTTGCCGTACTGATGGGGGGGGAAGGCCGGGGCCTACGCCGGTTGCGGCGGGAAACCTGTGATCAACTGGTCAGCATACCGATGCTGGGTAGTGTGGAAAGTCTCAATGTTTCCGTGGCGACAGGAATTATACTGTACCAGGTTCGGGCCTCCTCGGCTGCATTGTCTTCCAGGCATGGATAACGTATACTGACGCTCTATTTTACATCCACTCCTTGTCTCACCGCCAACGACGCGGGAGGCTGGCTAACCCAAAGGGAGCATTTATGCGACATTATGAAATCGTATTCCTGGTCCATCCCGATCAGAGTGACCAGGTTCCGGCCATGGTTGAACGTTACCGAGGTACCATTGAATCCGCTCAAGGCGTCATCCACCGCTTGGAAGACTGGGGCCGACGGCAACTGGCTTATCCCATAGACAAAATTCACAAGGCTCATTATGTTCTGATGAACATCGAGAGCAGTCTTGAAACCCTGCAGGAATTGGAAAGCGCGTTCCGGTTTAATGATGCTGTCATCCGTTACCAGATTATTAAATGCAATGAGGTGATTACCGAGGCTTCGCCACTGGCCAAAGAGAAAGAAAAAGAGGATACCCGGGATACCCCCCGAGAGCCTCGAAAAGCGGAAGTTTTGGACAGCAAAAGTGAAAATCCGGCAGGCGATAATCAGACCCCGGCAGGCGATAATCAGACCCCGGCAGGTGATAATCAGACCCCGGCAGGTGATAATCAGACCCCGGAAGCTGAAACAGCCGAATAATCCAGTCGCGTTTTCTAAGGAGTACCTATGTCACGTTTTTTTCGTCGTAAAAAATACTGCCGGTTTACTGCTGAAGGCATTAAGGAAATCGACTACAAAGACCTTAATATGCTGCGCAACTATATTACTGAAAGCGGTAAAATCGTACCCAGCAGGATTACCGGAACCCATGCCCGTTACCAAAGGCAATTGGCAACGGCCATCAAACGCGCCCGCTATTTGGCGTTGCTGCCTTATTGTGACCGCCACTGACAGCTTGAGGTCCGGGTAAGCCAGCCGTGGCCGAATTGATGCGAAAGGTAGCCGGATTTATCATGAGCGGGCGCAAAAACGCGCTACTTGCCGTGGTAATATTTTCCGCATTGTTTTTCGTTTTGCCACCGTTGGTCGCTTCGCTGACCACGATGAACGGCCTGTGGCTGACTATTGTGGTGGTTACCCTGTGGCTGGTGGGCGGCACCATAAGCCTGGTTACCCTGCGGCTGGGTTTATGGGAAGGATCACAAATTATGCTGGCGGCCATTGCGGCTTTTTCAGTCGGCGTCATGCTTTTTCAACAGAGTATTAGGGGATCTTTACCTTATATACTGATCACGTTTGTTCCCATTTGGCTGTTGGCCAATAGTTTGCGAACCACAGGAACCCAATGGGGAATGTTGAAGAGTGCTATAACGTTTATGGTGATTATTTACAGTACCTTGTACCTGATGGGGTATGACATGGTGGCCATTCACCACACCATGGTTGATCCGCTGCTCAAACCGGGCGTCATTGCCGACGTGACCGAAGCTACCATAAAATTTATGCGCATAGCGGTATTTCCTTCGTTTGTCGCCATGTTGGTGCTTAGCTTGTGGATAATGTCCGTTTGTATCGGTCGATGGTGGCAGGCATTGTTGTTTAATCCGGGTGGATTTCAACAGGAATTTCACCAATTGCGCATCAGTAAAAACGTTGCCATTCCGGCCGCCATTCTGGCATGGGTCATCAGTTCCCAGTCGGGTACACTGCAATATTTTGCCGCCGATATTTTTATATTGCTGACATTTTTTTATTGGCTGGGAGGTGTGGCGCTGGTCCACAGTATTGCCGGAAATCTGCGCCTGCACTGGAGTGTGTATTTGATTTTTTATCCATTAAACATTATTCCACCCATGCAGGTCATAGTTGCAGGGGCCGGATTTTTTGACTCCTGGTTTAATTTCCGGGAAAAATTCAATTCCCACGATTAATTTATTTAGAAGACGAGGTTAACGATGGAAATTATCCTTCTCGAGAAAATTGCCAATTTGGGCCAGCTCGGCGAGAAAGTCAATGTACGCGCGGGATATGGCCGCAATTTCCTGATTCCTACCGGTAAAGCCGTGCCGGCCACGCCTGACAACATTAAGAAGTTTGAAGAACGCCGGGCGGATTTGGAAAAAACATCCGCTGAGGCAACACAGTTTGCAGAACAGCGAAAATCCAAGATCGAAGAGTTGGCGTCGGTGACCATCGTGAGTAAAGCCGGAGCGGAAGGGCGATTGTTCGGTTCGGTTGGCACTAACGATATTGCCGATGCCATTCAAGCCGCCGGTGTTGAAGTGGAGCGCCGTGAAGTGCGAATGCCGGAAGGCCCAATTCGTCAAATCGGTGAGCACGAAGTGGAATTGCATCTGCATACCGAAGTCGATGCAAAAATTAAAGTTGTCGTGGAGCCGGAATAATAAATCCACCTCGGCACCCTTCCGGTAGTGGTGATGGCGGCGGTGGTGATAAACAGCCGCCGTTTTCCATAGAAGCAGAACAGTCCGTACTCGGTGGGCTGATGATTGATAACAACAAATGGGACGAAATAGCCGACCGGATTAGCGAAGAAGATTTCTATCGACCTGACCACAAACTCATTTTTACGCAAATAAAAGTGCTGTTGGAAAAAGGTACCCCGGTCGATCCGGTAACCCTGGCAGATGGTTTTGCCACGGAAAAATTGGAAGCCATTGGTGGTGTGGCCTATTTGGGTGCTTTATACAATAACACACCCAGTGCGGCAAACATCAAATCCTACGCGGAAATTGTCCGTGAACGTTCTGTCCTGCGCCAACTGATCGAAGTGGGTACGGAAATTACCGATCTGGGCTTTGATCCACAAGGTCGACATTCCAACGAACTGCTTGATTACGCGGAAAAACAAGTTTATCAAATTGCGGAGCAGCAGCAGCGTTACACGCGCAGTTATGCCAGTGTCGGTTCCATCCTGGGTAAAGTCATTGAGCAGATTGAGCGCCTGCACGCCAATGATCAAAAGTATACCGGTCTGGAAACCCACTTTTTAGACTTTGATGAAATCACCTCGGGTCTGCAGAAATCCGATTTGGTGATCATCGCCGGGCGCCCATCCATGGGCAAAACCAGTTTCGCCATGAATATTGCTGAAAACGCCGCCATGAGCGGTATGCCGGTGGGCGTATTCAGTATGGAGATGCCGGCACATCAACTGGTTATGCGCTCTTTATCTTCGCTAGGCCGTATCGATCAGCATAAGTTGCGAACCGGCCAGTTGGAGGACGACGATTGGCCGCGCATTGCCAGTATATTGGAAATGATCAGTGATAAACCCCTGTATATTGATGACACACCGGCGCTTACACCCGGCGAAATCCGCGCCAGGGCAAGGCGGCTAAAAAGGGAAGTGGGCTTGGAGTTGATTATTCTGGATTACCTTCAACTCATGCAGGTGCCAGGCCATCGTGAAAACCGCACCGGCGAAATTTCTGAAATTTCCCGATCGCTAAAAGCCTTGGCAAGAGAAATTAATATTCCGATTATCGCTCTATCACAATTGAATCGCAGTTTGGAATCCCGTCCCAATAAACGTCCGGTAATGTCGGATTTGCGGGAGTGTGTCACAGGCGATACCTTGGTCAGCCTTGCTGATGGACGGCGTTTGCCCATACAGGCCTTAGTCGACCAGACCCCGGCGGTATTGGCAATAAATGATCAGGGTAAGTTGCAGGCGGCAGTGACAGAAAAAATATGGCCCGTCGGAAAGAAGAAGGTTTTCGATTTGTATCTTGCCAGTGGGCGGCGTATTCGAGCCACCGCAAAACACCGTCTGTATGCGAAACATGGCTGGCAACGACTGCAACAACTCGGTGTCGGTGACCAAGTCGCTATAGCCGGTTTAGGGTATGAACCTTTCGACATGGATGCGTGGCCCGACGATCGCGTGACATTGCTTGCCCACTTGGTGGGTGACGGCAGTTATGTCAGTGGACAACCGCTACCTTATACCACATTCGTTAAAGGGCACAGTGACATCGTGGCCAGGGTTGCCGGAGAGCAGTTCGACGTAAATATTAATCGCTATGAGCAACGTGGTCCCTGGCGCCTTATGTTCAGCAGCGGCAAACGGGGACACCCCGCGGGTATCAACAAGTGGTTGCGGGAACTGGGGATTTTCGGGCAGCGGCCCCATGAAAAGCGTATTCCATCAAACGTGTTTCGTTTGAGCAACCGCCAAATCACCTTATTTCTGCAGCATCTTTGGGCCAGCATAGGTACGATTCGTCAGTCGGGGTCCGGCAACACCATTTATCTCCAAACGCAAAGTCGATGGTTGGCCGATGATGTTTCGGCATTATTGCTTCGGCTGGGTATTGTGGCCCGGATCCAGACCCTGATTCGTGCAAGCGTCCGTTCCGCGTATTTGGTGCAAATCGGCGGCATAGAACAGCAACGTCTTTTCCTCAAGCGTGTGGGCGCGTTGGACCGGGAAGCCGACGAACACAAGGCGTTGCCGTATCAATTCGATAGTGATTTGTACTGGGATCGAATAGTTGCCGTTGAACCGGTGGGCGAGCAAGAAGTCTATGACCTGACGGTGCCGGGCCCGGCGTCCTGGTTGGCGGATGGGATAGTCAGTCATAACTCCGGAGCCATCGAACAGGACGCAGACTTGATTATTTTTATCTATCGCGATGAAGTTTATCACGAGGATAGCCAGGAAAAAGGCATTGCGGAAATCATCATCGGTAAGCACCGTAATGGGCCGACCGGGATCATTAAGCTTACCTTCCTGGGTCAATACACCCGCTTTGAAAATTACCGGCCGGACGAGGGGTACATGTGAGCCGTCCGGCGCGCGCACGCATCGATACATCGGCATGGCGGCATAATATGAACCGGGTTAAACAGTTCGCCCCCGACAGCAAAATCATGGCGGTCATTAAAGCCAATGCCTATGGTCACGGCATGATCACCGCCGCAAAAGCCCTGTTGGAAAGCGATGCATTTGGCGTGGCCTGATTGGAAGAAGCCGTTTTGCTGCGTGAAGCAGGTATCAAAAAACCCATTATCCTGCTCGAAGGTGTATTCGACCATCGAGAATATGAGGTGGCGGCGCGCCTTCACCTGCAGCCTGTGGTCCATGACATTGCGCAAATTCAATGGCTGGAAAAAGCCGTTGTCGACCACCAGCTGCCGATATGGATTAAACTCAATACAGGTATGAACCGGCTTGGATTTGATGTCGACCGAACACGGGAAGTCTGGCAACGGGTCAAGCAATGCGGGCATGTCGGCGACATTCGCTGGATAACCCATTTGGCCCGCGCCGATGAAAAACAAAACCAGTTTAATCGCCGGCAAATCGATAGATTTACCGACGCCATCAAACCCTTTCCAGGTCAGACCAGCATCGCCAATTCGGCCGGTGTATTATTCTGGCCACAATCCCACGCCCAATGGGTTCGACCGGGCATCATGCTTTACGGGGTAACGCCTGACAGTCACAGTCAGGGTGACACGGAAGGACTCCAACCGGTCATGACATTGACTTCGCAACTGATTGCCGTGCATCGCTTAAAAAAAGGCCAATCCATCGGCTATGGCGGTACCTGGATTTGTCCTATGGATATGCCGGTGGGCGTGGCGGCAATGGGATATGGAGACGGTTATCCCCGGCATGCACCCAGTGGTACCCCGGTTTTAGTCAATGGCAAACGATGTGACATTGTCGGAAGAGTGTCCATGGATATGCTATGTATTGACCTTCGCAGTGCCGCCTCCGCCCGCATAGGCGACACGGTCACCTTATGGGGGCAGGGCCTGGCGGTGGAAGAAATTGCTCGCCATGCCGGTACTATCGGCTATGAGTTAATGTGCAGTGTGACTGCCAGGGTACACAAGGATATTGTGTAGTGGCCAAAGCTAAAGTCCAGTTTGTTTGTCAATCCTGCGGTGCCGGTTTTCCCAAATGGTCCGGTAATTGCCCCGACTGTCACGAATGGAATACGCTGGTGGAAACACTTTATGCACCGTCAAAAAAAAATGACCGCCGTGCAGGCGGTTATGCCGGTGCGAACAGTCAGGCCCGCGCCATTGGTGACATCGAATCGGAAAATAAAAGTTATTTCAGCAGTGGATACCATGAATTGGACCGGGTTCTGGGAGACGGCGTGGTCAACGGTTCGGTGGTGTTAATCGGCGGTGACCCGGGTATCGGCAAATCCACCTTGTTACTGCAGATGTTGTCGCATTTGGGTTCGACCATGCCGGTACTGTATATCACCGGTGAAGAGTCCCTGCAACAGGTGAGCCTGCGCGCCGGGCGAGCCCATCTGATCAATGACTCCAATAAAAAACAACTTATGTTGCTGGCTGAAACCCAAATCGAACAAGTCTTGGCCGTTGCCCAGCAGGAACAGCCCAGGGTGATGGTGGTGGATTCCATCCAGACGGTGTTTACCGAGCTGTTGCCTTCCGCGCCTGGTAGCGTTTCCCAGGTTCGCGAATGCGCGGCCCAACTGGTGCGCTTTGCCAAGCAAACCGGAACCGCTGTATTTCTGGTGGGGCACCTGACCAAAGAAGGCAGCCTGGCCGGTCCACGGGTATTGGAGCATATGGTGGACACCGTATTGTACTTCGAGGGTGATCAGGGCCGCTTCCGTGTGATCCGAGCAATCAAAAACCGGTTTGGCGCGATCAATGAATTGGGCGTTTTCGCCATGACTGACAAAGGTCTAAAGGAAGTCGCCAATCCGTCCGCGATTTTTTTGTCCCGCCACCAGGAACCCATCGCCGGTAGCGCTATCTTAGTGACCCGTGAAGGGCGCCGGCCTTATTTGGTGGAAGTCCAGGCCCTGGTGGATGACAGCCATCTTGCCAACCCACGGCGCCTGACCCTGGGCCTGGAACAAAACCGCCTGGCCATGCTGCTGGCTGTCATGCACCGGCACGGTGGCATTGCGGCGGTCGGACAGGATGTTTTCCTGAATATCGTCGGTGGCGTACAGGTGCGCGAGACCGGAGCCGATTTAGCGGTGCTATTTGCCGTGTTATCCAGTTTCCGTAATAAGCCCTTGCCCAGCGGCTTGTTTACATTTGGCGAGGTCGGTTTGGCGGGTGAAATACGACCGGTTCCCGGTGGTCCTGAACGCATCAGGGAAGCGGTTAAACATGGATTTACCCGGGCTGTCGTGCCCCGGGAAAACGCCCCGAAGGAAACCATAGACCAATGCACGATTCATCCCGTGTCGCGACTCAGTCAGGCATTGGAGATTATTTTTTAGAACTCAGCGACGGTACGGCATGCGGCAAACCGCCTGCTGGACACGATCCGCAAATGTGGAAGAAACACAATCAATGCCAATAAAATCCGTAGCCTTGTACTATTTTTAAGATTTATTGAACCAAGCTGCGAAAATACAGTCTACCGATGTTGTTTAGTTGTTTAGTTACATACAACGATTTTGAAGGTATCCCATGACAGACAAGAAAAAACCGGCATTACATGAAATTCTAGCCGTGGAACAAGAAATTAAAGCAAACGCGGAACGCGCAAAATCCAACGCGGTGGAAAATTTTCGCAGCAAACAAAGCCACTACACTGGCCAGCGTCGCACTTTTCGACCGTTTGCGGTGGATGAAAGCAAAAGTGAAGATTCCTCCGAACGGCTGGAAGCGGAAACCCGTTTAGTGAAAACAGTCGCCGAGGAACTGCGGCAAAGCTTGGAAAGTATCGGACAGGCAATGGATGTCGGTTTGCGGATCGATGTGGCCAATACCGAGGCTCGAGGTGATATTGAAGTCGACGGTCAATTAATCGCCGCGGACGTACCGGCAACTTTCTTGCTGCAGTTGGAAAAACGTCTGAAAGAGATTCGCCAGTTGTGCAAGGAAATTCCATGCTTTGACCCGGTGCGTATCTGGTCTGCGGATCCGGGCGCCGACAAGAAGCATGTGCTGCGGGCCGAGCCGGTAACCACCATCCGTAAACAACGCGCGCGTAAATACAATGTTATGGTCGAGGCCAGTAAGGAACATCCCGCCCAGGTTGACATTGTTGAGATCGATGAGCCGGTGGGTGAAATTCGTTCCTACGATTGGACCGGTATGGTATCGCCGCGCACCAAATCGGAAATCCTGGATCAGGTGGACAAACTCCTGGCCGCGGTAAAGACTGCCCGTTCCCGGGCCAATAATGTGGTGGTGGACAAGGAACGCAAGATTGCCGGCAGTGTTATCGCCTATTTGTTGAAACCACTGCAATAAACCGTCTTTGCCTGTATAATTCATGTTGGGTATAGGTTCAGGTTTATAGTTATTGTTAGGATAAACGCGGTATAAGGTCACGATTCGACGTGTCACCTTATGCCATAAGGCTAATACCCGCAGGCTTATTCGGGATTTCGTATTAAGTACGCAAGATTTTTAATGAAGATTCACGGAGTCCGGAGTTCGATCCTCCGCCCACTGTAAATGGGTAGTTTAGGGGTAAAACACCGTGTTGAATCGATCTTCAACGGGTTATGCGGCCTTTATGCATAAATAGTCCCCGTGGATGTAGCTCAGTTGGGCAGAGCGCATTCCTCCCACGAATTAGGTCGTGGGTTCAAATCCCACCATCTGCACCCCGGGTGTGCTTCCCTGCAAGAAGCACACCCACCTTGTGTTTTTGTTACCGGTTTTTTTGCATTGCAAGCACGCTGAATGAAGCCAAGCGTTTTGTTTGGCGTATAGTCAATGGCAATGGTTGGAGCCAAAAGTGCGTAAATCCTCCGCATAATTGAATATACTGAATTCATTGCAGATTTTTTAATAAACAGGACATACATTTTTGGTATGAGGGAATATGCATATCCTTATACCGCTTGATGGTTACAGTCCGCTTGGTTGCAGGCAATGCGCGTGCGAAATAGTAAATTGATGATTTTACTGTCGGAAAATTTGATCAGAACAAGCCTCTCCTCATACGCTTGACTGATTGTTTTACGCATCGTATGGCGGCGTTTTTTGCGCGGCTGGTATATGCGAATCAGCTCAGTAAATTTTTAACGAGTTGGTAATAAACATCAGTCAATAAAGCCAAATCCGCGATTTTTACGCGTTCATTGACTTGATGAATGGTGGCGTTTACCGGTCCGAGTTCCAGTACCTGCACACCCAAAGGAGCAATAAAGCGTCCATCGGATGTACCACCTGCCGTGGAAAGCTCGGTTTGTACGCCCAACACATCGGCAATGGCCTTTCGGGCACCGTCAATGAGTTTACCCTGTTTGGTCAGAAAGGGTTGCCCGGATGTATGCCACGCCAGATCATAGTCGAGCCCGCAGTCGGTTAAAATCGTTTCGACCCGTTCGCGCAGTTGACGGTCTGTAACCTGCGTGGAAAAGCGGAAATTAAACACTACTTCCAAATCCGCGGGTATCACATTATTGGCGCCGGTGCCGGCGTTTATATTGGAAATCTGAAAACTGGTAGGGGGGAAAAACGCGTTGCCGTTGTCCCAATGTTCCTGCACCAGGCGCAGCAGCGCAGGTGAAAACATGTGAACCGGATTGGCGGCGAGATGGGGATAGGCTACATGACCCTGTATGCCATGCACGGTTAAAATGCCATTTAATGAGCCGCGACGACCATTTTTAACGACATCACCCAGTTGATGGCTGCTGCTGGGTTCACCCACCAGGCAATAATCCATAGGTTCGCCGCGGGCGGCGAGTGCTTCGACCACTTTGACCGTGCCGTCGACAGCCGGTCCTTCTTCATCGCTGGTGATTAAAAAACCGATGCTGCCATGATGGTCGGGGTGGTCGGCGACAAAGGCTTCACAGGCCACAACCATAGCGGCCAGGGAACTCTTCATATCGGCGGCGCCACGGCCGTATAAATAGTCACCGTCCTCGGTGGGTATAAATGGCGGGTGTCGCCATTGGTTTTCCGCGCCAACCGGCACAACATCGGTATGGCCGGCGAATACCAGCAACGGGGCTTTGCTACCCCGGCGAGCCCAGAGGTTTTGCACTTCGCCGAATGGCATGAATTCGCAAACAAATCCACACGCTTCCAAGCGTTGTGCCAACAGTGCCTGGCAGCCGCCGTCCACAGGGGTGACTGACTGGCGGCTGATAAGGTCCTTGGCCAGGGCCAGGGTGGCGTCATTTTTCTCGATAGAAGACAAAAGATGAGGTTCCCGGTACAATACCGGGCCATTATTCCTTGGAAATCAAACCCGTTCAAGTATATCGTATTTTAGGAAACGCTATGGGATTACAACCAGTCATTTTGTCCGGTGGTGCCGGGAGTCGTCTCTGGCCCCTGTCCCGACAGCATTTCCCCAAACAGCTGCTGTCCTTGGTCGATGAAAACCAGACCCTTATCCAGGCCACTGCGGCCCGCTTGAAGGGCCTGCAGGGCGTAAAACCGACCCTGGTCGTCTGTAATGATCAACACAGGTTTCTGGTTGCTGAGCAGCTTCGGGCGGCCGGCAGGCCGTGTGCCAAAATCATTTTGGAATCGCAAGGTAAAAATACCGCCCCGGCCCTGACGTTGGCCGCATTGAGCGCACTGGAAGGGGAAACCAACGATCCGGTACTGCTGGTTATGCCCGCCGATCATGTTATCGATGATGTACGCGCTTTTCAGCAGGCCGTCGCATTGGGTGAGTCACTGGCCGCCCTTGGGCACATCATTACTTTTGGTATCGTTCCAACCGGACCGGTGACCGGATACGGCTATATCAAGCGGCAAAGCCAGTTACCCGAAGCGGACGGTGGCGCCTATACTATTGAGCGGTTTATCGAAAAACCTGATTTACCGGATGCCAAAGCCTTTGTACAGGACGGTGCTTATTACTGGAATAGCGGTATTTTTATGATGCGCCCATCGGTCTGGCTGTCGGCGCTGTATAAGTATGCACCGAAAATTGCTGAAGTCTGCCGGCAAGCCTATGCGAAGGGATCCGACGATGCGGATTTTTATCGGGTCAATGCGGCGATTTTTGCCGACTGTCCCAGTGACTCCATCGATTATGCAGTCATGGAACCCTTGACCGGCGGTACGCAAGCGGCCGGCGCGGTGGTGATTCCGTTACAGGCCGGCTGGTCGGATATAGGGGCCTGGGCTGCCTTAAAAGAAGTGTTGCCAAAGGACGATGACGGTAATGTTTTTCGTGGCGACGTCATTGCCAACAATACCCGCAACACACTGGTGGTTGCGGATCATCGCATGGTAGCCACGGTTGGTGTCGCCGATGTCACCGTGGTGGAAACTGCCGATGCCGTTTTGGTGGTCAAAAATGACCAGGCGGAAAAAGTCAAAGAAATCGTCGCGCAACTTAAACGCGATCAACGCCAGGAGCACCTTATCCATCGCCAGGTTTTTCGGCCGTGGGGCAGTTACGAAGGCGTAGATGTAGGCGACAGGTTTCAGGTCAAGCGTCTGACGGTCAATCCCGGTGCCAGCCTGTCGTTGCAGATGCATCATCATCGCGCTGAGCATTGGATCGTGGTACGTGGCACAGCCATCGTCAACTGCGGCGACCGGGAGTATCTGATTTCTGAAAATCAATCCACCTATATTCCGATCGGTGAAAAACACCGTTTGGCGAACCCAGGAAAGGTTCCGTTGGAAATCATTGAAGTCCAATCCGGCAGCTATTTGGGTGAAGATGATATTGTGCGATTTGAAGACAATTACGGGCGTATTGACGATCTGAAGGCGGAATAAAACATGTCCGATCGAAAACTGGATTATTTGGAATTTGAACAACCGATCGCTGAATTGGAAGCAAAAATCAGGGAGCTTCGTTTTGTCGGTGATGACAATGAAATTAATATTCAAGATGAAATTGCCCGGCTGGAGGCAAAAAGCAAGGCACTGACTGAGCAAGTATTCAGTTCGCTGACAGCCTGGCAGGTATCGCAACTGGCCCGCCACCCGAAACGGCCGACCACACTCGATTATATAAGTAGTGTGTTTACCGATTTTGAGGAGCTACACGGCGACCGGCATTTTGCCGATGACAAAGCCATAGTGGGCGGCATGGGTCGACTGGAAAACGAACCGGTGATGATTATCGGCCAGCAACGCGGTCGAGACACCAAGGAAAACCTGCAGCGTAATTTCGGTATGCCGCAACCGGAAGGTTATCGAAAGGCGCTGCGTCTAATGGAATTGGCTGAGCGCTTTCGCCTGCCGATGTTGACCTTTATCGATACCAAAGGCGCCTACCCGGGAATTCAGGCCGAAGAGCGGGGTCAGAGCGAGGCGATTGCTAAAAATCTACTGGTCATGAGCCAGCTACAGATTCCGATTATCTGCACGGTTATCGGCGAAGGCGGTTCAGGTGGCGCGCTGGCTATTGGCGTGGGCGACCGTATCATGATGCTGGACTACAGCACCTACTCGGTTATTTCACCGGAAGGCTGCGCGGCCATTTTGTGGAAAAGCGCGGAGAAAGCCCAGGAGGCCGCCGAAATTATGGGGATTACCGCTACGCGCCTCAAACAGTTGGGCCTGATCGACGGGATTATTCCCGAACCCCTGGGCGGTGCGCATCGCGATCCTGAGGTGATTGCAAAAAATCTCAAACTGGCTTTACTGGAAAATCTTGAGGTGCTTCAGCGATTGAGTCTGGATGATTTATTGCAGCAACGACAGTCGAAATTCAACCGCATTGGTGTGTCCTAAGCGGCCAAAGGCTGCATAATGGAGCGATGTTTTCCGCGCAACATCTGTTAGATATACTGCAAAGCCTGCCGCCATGCCGGTCTTATCAGGTGGCATTCAGTGGTGGTTTGGATTCCACCGTGCTTTTGCATGCCTGCCTGGAAATTCGAACGCGTATAAACGCATCGGTCTGCGCCATTCATGTGCACCACGGCCTGCATCCGGACGCTGATCAATGGAGCAGCCATTGTGCTGAAATATGCGCTGAATGGGGTGTCAAGCTGGTCGTCGAACGAATCCATATTGCGGCGAAATCAAGTCTTGAAGACCGGGCACGGCGCCTTCGATACAGGGTGTTGGGTCAGCGTAACGGACCTTGCGAAGCGGTGCTGAGCGCACAGCATGCCGACGACCAAGTGGAAACCCTGTTTCTGCAATTAATGCGCGGTGCAGGCGTGGAGGGACTGGCGTCCATGCCCCTACTTGGTGGCTTGGGTCGCGGCCGGCTCATACGGCCATTATTGGGATTTCGGCGTGATGCGCTTAGAAGCTATGCACAACGGCATGCACTGCGCTGGATCGAAGACAGTTCCAATGTAAATCTCAGGTTTGACCGCAATTACCTTCGGCATAAAGTGATGCCGCGGATATATCACCGTTGGCCGTCGGCCACGCAAACAGTCGGCCGTAGTGCCAGGTGGGCGGCGGAATCGGCTGCAATATTACACGAAGTCGCCGCACAAGACATACAAGCTTATGTGCAAAACCAAACACTTCAAATGGCATGCTTACGTCATTTGTCAGAAAGGCGGGCGGCAAATGCGTTACGTTTTTGGATAAAAAGCTGCGGTTTCAGAGTACCCAATGAAAATCGCATGAGGACAATCCTGCACCAAGCCCTGGTGGCCGGGCTGGACCGCATACCGGTCATTCACTGGCAGGGTGCACAAATATACCGCTACCGTGATACCTTGTATTTGGAGAAACCGCTTCCGGCGGCGCCCCGGCGATCATTGTCATGGAGTCCGGAAAAGACCCTGGAAATTCCTAGTTTGGGCCTACGTCTGACCACGCAACGCCGGTTGGGATGCGGTCTGCAACAACGCGTTCGAGAGAGCGGTCTTCGTGTTCGATTCAGGGGGGGCGGTGAGCGTATTAGATTGGGCGGACAGCATAAAGATCTGAAAAAACTTTTTCAGCAGGCAGGCATTCCACCGTGGCGGCGCGCGCTGATACCCTTATTTTATGCCGACAGGCATCTGGCTGCGGTGGGTAATCTGTGGATAAGTGACGAATTCGCGGTCACCCGAGCCGATTGTACCGGTCTGCTTATCCACATACAGAACAGTGCACAATCCGGTGACATGGAGTTTTGGCCGGAAACTGATTAGAATGTGCGCTTTTGGCGGAAACCCTGCCGGGCTGATTGAATTGCCGAGTGAAAAATCGGAAAATAAAAATCGGCATAAACTGGAATCATTTAACCATGGTCTTATCAAAGCACTAAATGAACAAATTTATATTTATAACCGGAGGCGTCGTCTCTTCGCTGGGCAAAGGGATCGCTTCGGCGTCTCTCGGTGCGATACTTGAAGCACGCGGCTTACGTATAACCCTTATTAAACTTGATCCGTATATCAATGTTGATCCCGGCACCATGACTCCGTATCAACACGGTGAAGTTTATGTGACCGAGGATGGTGCGGAAACGGATTTGGATCTTGGCCATTATGAGCGCTTTGTCAATACCACCATGGGTAAAGCCAATAATTTTACCACTGGGCGGGTATACAGCAATGTGATCGCCAAGGAAAGGCGGGGGGAGTACCTGGGGGCAACCGTACAGGTCATTCCACATATCACCGACGAAATTAAGCGCTGTATCAGTGACGGTGCGGGAAATGCCGATGTTGTGATGGTGGAGATCGGTGGTACCGTGGGCGACATCGAATCGTTGCCGTTCCTGGAAGCTATCCGGCAACTGGGGCTGGAACTGGGACCCATGCATACGCTGTTTATGCATTTAACGCTGGTTCCCTATATCGCCAGTGCCGGAGAGATAAAAACCAAACCGACTCAACACTCGGTCAAGGAACTGCGCAGTATTGGAATTCAACCGGATATTTTATTGTGTCGCGCCGACCGCCCGTTGCCGGAATCTGAACGACGCAAGATCGCCCTGTTTACCAATGTCATGGAACGCGCAGTCATTTCCGCGGTCGATGCCGACAGTATTTACCGCCTGCCGCTGATGTTGCATAAAGAAGGCCTGGATGACATCGTGGTGGAAAAACTCGGCATCATGTCAAAACCGGCCAACCTATCCCAGTGGGAACGATTTATCCGTGCCATGGATAACCCGGAACACGAGGTTACCGTTGCCATGGTCGGTAAATACATGCATTTAATCGAATCGTATAAATCACTGAGCGAAGCGCTTATTCACGCCGGTGTTTTCACCCATACCAAAGTCAAAATCGAATATATCGATTCCGAGAAAATCGAATACAAACTGGACGTGCTGCGTCAGGTTGATGCGGTATTGATTCCCGGAGGTTTCGGTGAAAGAGGTATCGAAGGCAAAGTCCGCACCGTGCAATATGCCCGTGAAAATCGCATCCCCTATTTAGGTATTTGTCTGGGATTGCAGGTTGCAGTGATTGAATATGCCCGCCATATGGCCGATATGGAAAATGCCAACAGTACCGAATTCGATGCGCATACCACACATCCCGTCATAGGTTTGATTCACGAATGGACCACGGCAACAGGGGACGTGGAAGTTCGCGACGAGCAAACGGATCTTGGCGGCACCATGCGCTTAGGCGCCCAGCCTTGCCATTTGGTGCCGGGCAGCCGGGTGCGCGGATTGTATCAAAAAGATGTCATACACGAACGGCATCGGCACCGGTATGAAGTCAATCATTCATTAATTGGTGCGTTGGAGTCAAATGGCCTGATGGTTTCCGGGCGTTCCCGTGACGGACAATTGGTTGAGGTGGTGGAAATACCGGATCATCCCTGGTTTGTTGCCTGTCAATTTCATCCTGAATTTACCTCCACACCGAGAAAAGGCCATCCTTTGTTTCGTGGCTTTATTCAAGCCGCCGTTGAATACGCTAAACGCAAAGCAGGTACACCCGTATGAAATTATGTCATTTTGAAGCCGCTATCGATCAGCCGTTATTTTTACTGGCCGGTCCCTGCGTGATTGAGAGTGAACAACTGGCCTTGGATACCGCCGGTGCGCTCAAAGAGATAACCGCGGCGCTCAATATACCGTTTGTCTACAAATCCTCTTTTGATAAAGCCAATCGCACATCCCATGAAAGTTTTCGCGGTTTGGGTATGGAAAAAGGGCTGGCGATTTTGGAGAAAGTCAAACAACAGATAGGTGTTCCGGTGATCACCGACGTGCACGAAGACACACCGTTGGACGAAGTGGCGGCGGTCGTGGATATCCTACAAACGCCGGCTTTTTTGTGCAGGCAGACGAACTTTATCGTCAATGTTGCCAAACAGGGTAAACCGGTTAATATTAAAAAGGGTCAATTTCTGGCCCCGTGGGATATGGTCAATGTCGTTGAAAAAGCCAAGACTACAGGCAATCACGCCATCATGGTCTGTGAACGTGGCGTCAGTTTCGGATACAACAATCTGGTTTCCGACATGCGTTCGCTGGTGGTGATGCGTGAAACCGGCCAACCGGTCGTTTACGATGCCACCCATTCCGTACAACTTCCCGGTGGTCAAGGCGGCCGTTCGGGTGGCCAGCGTCAATTTGTACCGGCGTTGGCCCGAGCGGCAGTAGCCACCGGCGTCGCCGGGCTGTTTATGGAAACCCACCCGGATCCGGACCAAGCCTTGAGCGACGGACCCAACGCCTGGCCATTGGGCCGTATGGCCGAACTGCTCACTGTGTTGAGCGAAATCGACCGACCGGTAAAGCACTGCATTCAACATTTGGACACCGTTTAGAGGACCTTGCATGTCAACTATCAGTAAAATGCACGCCCGACAAATCATTGACTCACGAGGCAATCCGACTCTGGAAGCCGATGTTTTTTTGACGTCCGGAACCATGGGACGGGCAGCGGTACCATCCGGCGCTTCCACGGGTAAGCGCGAAGCCATTGAATTGCGCGATGGCGGTCAGCTATACGGCGGCAAAGGCGTTACCAAGGCTGTTGCCCACGTTAACCATGAAATCCAACAGGCCTTGCTTGGCATGGATGTATTTGATCAGCAGTCCATTGATCAAAAAATGATAGACCTTGATGGTTCGGACAATAAAGCCCGATTGGGTGCCAACGCCATATTATCGGTGTCATTGGCGGCGGCTCACGCCGCGGCCAATGACAAAAAAAAACCACTATTTGCCTATCTACAAAACCGTGAACAATACACCATGCCGGTTCCGATGATGAACATCATCAACGGCGGTGCCCATGCCGACAATAATGTGGATTTTCAGGAGTTTATGATTTTACCACTGGGCGCGCCGAGCTTGGCTGAAGCGGTACGTTACGGTGCTGAGGTGTTTCATAGCCTCAAAGCCGTGCTCAAATCCAAGAAACTTAACACCTCGGTGGGTGACGAAGGTGGATTTGCGCCGGATATTAAGTCCAACGTGGCGGCGCTGGACCTGATCTATCAAGCCATTCGCGGTGTCGGATTCGAGCCCGGGAAGGAAATCTATCTTGGTCTCGATGTTGCAAGCTCTGAATTTTATCGGGATGATTTATATCATTTGGGGTCAGAAAACCGCAAATTATCCGCCCGTGAACTAACCGACATGTTGCAACAGTGGATCCATGACTATGCCATTATCACCGTGGAAGACGGTTTGGCAGAGGATGATTGGGATGGTTGGGCGGAAATGACTGAATTGTTAGGCAAACAGGTTCAGTTGGTGGGGGACGACTTATTCGTCACCAACACCCGAATATTGCAGCAGGGTATCGAGAAAAATGTGGCAAATTCCATATTGATTAAAGTGAATCAAATCGGCACACTGACTGAAACATTGGCAGCCATCGGCATGGCGTCTGATGCGGGCTATAGCTCAGTGATTTCACATCGTTCGGGTGAAACCAGCGATACCACCATCGCGGACTTGGCCGTGGCAACCGGTGTGGGACAAATCAAGACAGGTTCCATGTCCCGTTCTGACAGGGTATCGAAATACAACCAATTGATACGTATTGAGGAAACACTTCAGGATCGCTGTGTTTATCCGGGCAAGGCGGCCTTTGAAAAATATATGGGCTAACAGGAGTCCAATGGACTGCATACAAACCGGAGAACTTAGTCCACCGCGATCGGAATACAAGGTACGCCTATGCCTTTAAAACTGGCTATCACCGGACTGGTCGCGGTTATCGCTTTCCTTCAGACACAGCTATGGCTGGGTGACGGCAGTATTCCCCAACTGTATCGATTGCATCTACAAATTGAAAAACAAAGCCGTGAGAATCTTCGCCTGGCGCAACGAAATAGTACCCTAAACGGTGAAATTCAAGCGCTGAAACACAATCCACAAGCGATTGAAGAAGTTGCACGCCGCAAATTGGGTATGATTGGTAAGGATGAAAGTTTCTTTTTGGTCATCGATCGCAAGCCTTAATTACACCGCCATGTCATGAGTATACCGGACGATTCGAAGTGCTGGGCCCTGGTTCCCGCGGCAGGTTCCGGCCGACGTATGGGAACTGAAATTCCCAAACAATACCTGATGATTGGGGACAAAACCGTGTTGGAACATACCCTTCAGGCTCTGCAAGGTCATCAGGACATTCATGCCATCATGGTGGTGTTGTCCGAGGATGATTCCATGGTCAAGAAGATGTCATCACTGGGATTTTATACAGCTGTGGGCGGTAATGAACGGTTCCAATCCGTATATAACGGCCTGTTGGCCCTGGATACCATGGCGGGCGAAAACGATTGGGTACTGGTGCATGATGCGGCCCGCCCGTGTCTTCGTTATGAAGATTTAGCCAGGTTGATCGAAACGGTTCGGCAAACCGAACTGGGAGGTCTGCTTGCATCTCCTGTTAACGATACCATCAAGGCCGGCGCTCAAAACCAATTTGTCACGTCCACCGTGGATCGAAGCCAGTTGTGGCGTGCACTGACACCGCAAATGTTTCGGCTTGGACAATTGCGTAAGGCGCTAAACCTGGTGATTGACAGCGGCGAAGTTGTAACCGATGAAGCCGAGGCCATGGAGCGGGCGGGATACCGTGTGCAGTTAGTGCACGGCAGTGCGGACAACATCAAAATTACACGTCCGGAAGATGTGGCGTTTGTGCAGATGATATTACAACAGCAACAGCGCTTGGCATAAGACAAATTCAATATAGTAAACCTTGCTGTTGCACATTGGATTCAACATGTTGGAAATGTGCAAACGAGGTTATTGAAAATGAGTTGTTGCATTATTTGAAGGCCATCGATAAAGCAACCTGATGGATATTGGCTCAAAACGTATGCAACGATAGGGTAAATAAACCATTCATGCCGGGAATGGTTCGTTTACCATACCGTAAAACCTAATTAATTAATTTATTAATTATTATTAAAAGCTAAAAGCATTTACTTTTTGATTTGCGTCGAATGAAAGCATAGAACAGCAACAGAAAAGCTAGCAGCCAAGGGTTGAGTGCACCGCCGCCGTTTTTGTCGCTCCCGGTGTTGGGTTGTTTGTTTTGCGGATCAGCAGTCTGGCTGTCTGAACCGCTATCCGTTGGTTGGGTACTGGTTTGGTCGGGTGTTGATGACCTATCGTTGCTTGTTGGCGTTGGCGTTGGCGTCGGTTCCGGAACAGCTTGTATTGCTGGGGGCATGACCGGAGCAATATAAAGGGTATCCGTGTTTCCTGCTACCACGGCGGCGAATGGACGGGTAAAGTTTTCATCGGTTAACAATAATTCGCCGGACTGGTGGGCGATCACCATTTGTTGAGTTGTTGACAGGGACATATCCGCGGGTAGGGATTTAATGTCGCCGGCGTAGTCCAAACGCGCAATTTCAGCACCTTGATTGTTTAGTTTTAACAGTAAGTTATTTGCGGTGACCGTGAAAATGTCACTTTGTGCGTTGATTGCGATTGCCTGAATCATGCTACTGACATTCATGGGAATATTGGCGTAAGGATTGAGTTCAACGGGTGTAAGCTTATTGAGTCCATAGCCTCCTTCCTGGTACAGTCCATAGACAAAACCGTCCTGTCCCAGCATCAGGTCCAGGTACTGAATACCTGTATCCAGAACCGTGGCAGTGTTATCCGAAAGATCGATTCTTACCAAGGCGCTGGCGCCGATAAAGACAAGGGTGTTGTCCAAAGCTATTAAGCTTTGCGATCCCACAGCAATAGCGTCCAGCGGTATGGTTGACCATGCAGGAATCGACTGATCGTACACATCCATGGCGATCGCACGATTCATGGCGTTGGTATGGAGCACGGCAATTTTACCACCGTGGGTTACCACAGTTGGATTAGCGCCCATATTATTGGGCACATCGATGGTGTGTAAAACCGCCCCTTCATTGGACAGTTCATACAATTGTCCCGGCGAATAGCCAACAAAATTGTTGGGCAGGGATGCGAAAGCCGATGCGCTTACTATCCTCATCGTATCGATACCGGCAAGCGTGGCGTTGGCGGCGATACTATTGGCTTTTTGGTATATAAAGGCTACCGTGTGACTTCCTCCGCCAATCGGTACGGATGTACGTGTCCATGTATCGGCATGCGGTAGCCCGACGCTTGCATTGCCATCGATCGCGACGGAAAAAGTATCACCACCGGCAAGGGGAGGCTCCGCAAAATAGTATTCAAACAGTAAAATACCAGCCTTAAAATCTGCCGTAAGCTCGGCTTTGCTGGTAGTGGTCCCGCTGGGCAAATCGCCGGATTGATATATTTGACCGGTATGGGTACCGTTACCGGCGGCAAGCCGCCAAGCGGCGTCGTTACCGCTTATCGCTGTTGACCAAAAAGAGGAAATTTGGGGATTTTCAAAATCATCACCGGTAAACTGTCCATTGCCTATCGGGCCGGTAGAACCTTCGATGATAAGAAGGTATGCCGTACTGCCAAGCGTACTGCCCAATGTAAACCAGGCATACGGTTCCAGGTTCGGGTCTGTAACGCCATAGGCCGAATCATAGTCGGCAAAAACGATTTGATTGTTTGCATCGATGTCCACATCGTAAGGGGTCACATGATCAATAAACCCCGAAACGAAGTGCTGCATTTCAACGAGTTTTATAAAACTGCCTGTATTCGTAAACCTGGACAGACCTTGATTACCTCCAACAATATCGCCATCCCCGGTCAACGCAATGGACTTAATGGAATAACTAACCGTAACGGTTGGATCGGCGATGCTGGGTCCGGTAAGTTCAATGCTGCGATCAATATTGTCGGGCGCCGCCGGGTCGATGACATCTATGGTTTTGCCGGAAAACGCAAGCGTGCCGTCATGGCGAAGTGCATACAGTTTGCCGTCCTTGCCCAACGCCACATCCAAATAGGGCGTATTGGTATGATAAGCATTTTTTTGCAGGTTGCTTGGATTAACCGTATAAATACCCATACCGGAGCTCGATCGACCGGTGAGAAACAGGGTTTCTTGAGCGACTGCCATGCCGGTGCCGTATCGGCTGTTATAACTACCGCTGGGTAAGGCGGTATCATAAATGTCGACATTGGCCGCTGTAGTTGTCAATGTGGACCAATCGCCTGTCGATGGGGTGAATTTGACAATGCTGACCGAACCCGTGTCCCAGGCAATGTTTTCCACATAGATATCACCACCGCTCATGACCAGATCACCGCTGACCATACTTAGTGGCGACTGCACAAAACCAATTTGATTGCCGACGGTATCGTACTCATAAAGTTCGGTAATGTTATTGGACGTAGGACGAGCAATGATAATATTACCCGGTGTTGCAAAATTTTCGGCGAGTAAACCATTACATAGTAGTGCAAGCACAAGACAAGTGGATACCTGCGCACGCTTTACTGCGATTGAATGAATTAACGTAAATCGGCCAGCCGTTTGGTTCATGGCACCCGTTCTCCCTCAATTATGGTCGATGCATTCGGTCGGATTCGTACGAAGTCCCCGTATCCTGACTAAACACGCCGGCCGGAAAAGAGTGTTACACTGGTTTTTTAGGTGATTACGATGCGAAAGGCGGGCGCAGGCGTTGAGTTTTACTGTAGAGGGTTACCCGGTCCGGTGTACAGACAGGTACAGACTGGCAGCTACCGTTTCAGCAATACGTAAATCGCTCCGGTGCCCCCGTCATGCCGTTGCGCCGAGCAGAAAGAAAGAACTTCATCACGTTGTCGAAGCCAGTTAAAAACCTTGTTTTTAAGAACGGGCCTGCCATGCGGTGATCGTCGCCCTTTGCCGTGAATGATGCGTACGCATTGAATCCCATCCTGGCGACTTTTACTCAGAAATTCGATAAGCGTCTCATGAGCCTCGCGCACATACAGTCCGTGCAGATCCAGCACAGCGCGTACAACATAATGACCGCGCTTGAGTTTTCTGACAATCTGGTGCTGAATGCCGGGGCGTGAAAAGCACAGTTCATCACCGGTTTCCAAGTCATAACCTGGCGCCATTTCCAGAGATTCCCGAAGCACGGATTGCTCGTCCCTGCGGGTCTGACGCGGGTGGGCGTCGGGTTTGACACGCTCATGAACCACTTTGTCATGATTCAGTGGATTAACATTGGTGGTTACCTGCCGGAACAATGCTATATCGTCTTCATCAATGCGGTTGCTCATTTCATTACCACCCTATTGCAGTTATATTTTTAGACTGGATTGCTTCGGATTGGTTTCATGACCCCATGCATGCACATTAACCGGGGGGTTGGATTGGGCTACAGAAAAGCCCGAATCGTTTCAAGCGCTCTGTCCAAGTGGGAACGAGGGGTATAAAAATGCGGTGAAAAACGGATGCCGCCTCCTCGCTGGGCGCAAAAAATTTGGTTTTTTATCAAATGATTGTAAAGTTTTTCGGTATTTCCCGCATGCTTGAAACTCACAATGCCTGCGAAGCGCCCGGCACGTGTGTCGGTCAAGAGTGTGACACCTGGCATGGCCTGTAAAGCATCAAACAGGTATTGGGTGTTGTCTACTATTTTTCGCTGAATATTTACCATACCCACTTGTGCGAGCAGCGACACACTGGCATGCAGGGCAAACACACCCAGCATGTTCGGGCTGCCGCATTCAAATCGGCGGGCATCGCAAGCCACTTGCCATGTGTTCGCTTGAAAATCATTGGGCTTGGCCAGCATATGCCAACCGTACTCATGCAATGTCAATCAGTCCCGTAATGTGGCTCGGCAATAGAACAGGCCAAGCCCTTCCGGTCCCAATAACCATTTGTGCCCGTCGGCAGCGACAAAATCCGCCTGTGCCGCTTGTGCATCAAAGGGTACACAACCCACCGATTGAATCGCGTCCACACAGAAAAGAATATTCTTACGACGGCAGAACTCACCCAAGGCCGGTAACGCCAAAACCAATCCAGTACCATACTGAACACTGCTGACGGATAGTAATTTGGTGTGACTGTCAGTGGCATCCATAATAAGCTTTTCCGGTTCATCGGTGGCAAGTATATCGACGGTTCGTACCTCGACCTGACGATCGGCCAGCGATTGCCAAACGACGCGATTGGAAGGAAATTCCTGCTGTGGGATAACAATATTGTCGCCGGCTTGCCAGGGCAGGCCATGGGCAACAATTGACAGACCTTCAGACGTATTCTTAACCAGGGCAAGGTCCTGCTCAGGAACATGGATGAGTTGAGCCAGAAGTTGTCGCAAATCTTTTTCATGATCCAGCCATTGGGGATAGTACAGAGAACCTGTTTGAGCGTTTTGTTCGGCAAACGCCTGTACGGCATTCTTTGTACGCGTGGGCCAAGGCGCAATCGCCGCATGATTTAAATAAACAAAATCATCCGACAGTGAAAATTCGTCGTGAAAGTAATCCATCTGCATTAATTGATGGATTTAACTTCCATGGCCGCCAATACAGGAGAAGCGGAATGATGGGGTGGTAGCGCGTTATAAATACTTTTTAGTAATGCGTCGGCGGAAACCGGCTTAATCAAATACGTCTGTGCTCCTTGGCGCAATCCCCAGGTGATGTTGTATTCCTGGGCTCTATTACTCATGATAATAACCGGAATGTTCTTGGTTTGGCTGTCCATTTTCAATAACCGTGTAGCCTGAAATCCGCTGATTCCGGGGAGAACGACATCGGTAAAGATTATATCAGGTATGCACCTACGCGCTGTTTCAATCCCTTGTTCGGCACTGAAAACAGTCATAACTTGCATACCTTGGGCTTCCAGGACTGCTTTGGTATGGCGTGAGTCTTCACCGGATTCATCAATGACTAGAATGCGTAACATCTCCCAAGTCCCCCTTATTGCTATCATTTTATCAAATTAGTTTACATTAGGTTGGAGTATGGTTAACACCCGTATGGAGCCGGAATTGTTATAATATATCATTATAATGATTCCTTATTTCCGTAAAATATAAGATATCAAACCTCTCGTAGCTAATTCCTTTTTGTAAATTTTCCGCTAAGTGCTTGTTTAAGAACAGCATCTGGTGTGTCGAGGCCATGTCGCTTGTTGTAATCCATTTCCCATTGGAACAAAAAATCCGCCAGTGCCTTTTCCCTTGCATGATGTTTTTTCTCCACATCAGCAACATATTTAATCAGTTTGACCAAAGCTTGATCGGCGTCGCGAAACATTGATTTTGCCAGCTGACTTCGTTGTGTTGCCGTGACAAGAACGTTTTTAATTTTAGTTTTTTGCTCTTTACGATGACCGTTGGCTGAAACAGCTTTGTGTTTTTGCTGTGCCGCGGTCAATTGTGCTCCACACCGGGCGACTTTATGCATGCAATTGTCAAAGTGTTTAATAGCTTTTTCAAGTATGTCTAGCGCTTGCTGGTGTTCTGTATTACGCGGTTTTTTCTTTACCAGTTGGTTCGCCACGGTCTTTCGACTTGATCGGCGACCAAGTTTGGTTTTCTGACGCATGTTTCCCCTCTGCTATAGTTAGTTGTTGATATGGTTGTTACGAAACATGGATAGTAAATACAGTTTGGTTAATGACAGTGAAAAATTCAACAACGATTCCCATAAAAAATGCGAACTGGATCACAGCTTGAAAGCTTCTAGTGTTGTGTCTCCTATAAAACGTGCATTGATTGGCTTCCCGGAGGGCGAAATAGATTTTTTTAGGCAATCATCAAGTCTATCTCGTCACAATGTGCGTTTTATAGGAGACGCTACTCTATACTCTAGCGACGGCGTTATTTTTTTCCAGATTCCAGCAAGTTCGAAAAGACTTCCTCACCGTTCAGGAAATCGTCCCATTCCGCTTGAAAAAAAATATAGATGCCGATGCCGATGAGAACATAGAGTTTAAACAATAAGTAGACTGCTCCCGACCACGCATACAAGAATCCGTACAATCTCCCGTGTTCTTGCTTGTAAATTTGCATGCGTAAAGCGTTGGACGCGGTATGAATCTGACCACGAAAACCGCCTAACCAAGGTAAAAATAAAATGGTACAAGCAATGGTAAACGCCCATTTCCCGGAGTTGCTGTTGAGCATGGTATAATTGTTAAAGTGACCGAGGTGACCCAATCCCGCCCATAGCAGAAAAAGTAGGGCGTATATAAAGCTCAACACCGTAGCAACGTACAAGTGGGTGGGCTCTTCGGAAACGGCAATGATCTTGATCATTCCCAATACCATCAAAACCAGAACCCCGCCGAGCAGGGCGCGCCCGGCATGGCTGTCAATATATGCCAGGTAAGGAATGGTGATATCCAGCAGCAAGGAAATTAGCACTGCGGAGTCGGCGATAAAAATGGCAATAATAGCCAGAAACCATAACAAGGGAAACGGAGATAAGCTGTTCACATGTCAACGCCAGGGGAGATGCTGATGGAAACCAAACTGCTATTATATCAATACTGCTCAATTTCCGCAGGCTTGATGAATCACGTTGTAAGGCACTGAACGCGGGGATTTGTCATGGAAAACACCGTGACAAAATTTTGTCGCTGGCATTTGGGACAACAATCGGGGGTGTAGTAGGGTAGGCAAGGAGCAAAGATTGGCAATTTGAATGGATTTTAACTGATCTTGTTTGTTAGAAAATACTTATAATAACATGTTTTTTATAGATAAATAGTAATTTCTCCTAAAAATAAGTTATTTGACGAAATTGTTTCGCTGAACTACAGTAAAAAATTCTTTAATAAGAAGCTGTTAGGAGTAACTTATCATGGCCACCAAAGCTCGGTCGACCTGGAAAGGCTATATGAAAATTTCCCTGGTCACCATACCGGTTAAATTATTCACCGCGGTGAGCACTTCGAACAAAGTGCGATTGAATATGTTGCACAACGCGTGTCACCAGCGTTTGAAGCAACAGTATGTTTGTCCCGACCACGGTAAAGTTGAACGTGCCGACATGGTTAAGGGTTACGAATTTGAAAAAGATAAATATATAGTCATCGGTCCCGAGGATCTGCAAACCATCACCCTTGAAACCGATAAAACCATTGAACTGCTGCATTTCGTCGATGCGCAGGATGTTAATCCCATGTACTACAACTCCCCTTATTACATGGCGCCTGACGGTGCAGTGGCCGAAGAGGCATTTCGTGTTTTGCGAACCGCATTGAAGCGCAAGGCAAAGATTGCTATCGGCCGTGTGGTGATGAGCGGCCGTGAGCAAACCGTGACTATCTCACCCATGGACAAAGGCATGCGCCTGACGACCTTGCACTATGCCAAAGACGTACGTGAACCTGGGGCCTATTTTGAAGATATCAAAGACGGTGATCCCGCCGATGAACAGATTGCGCTGTTTGAACAACTCATCGATGGAAAATCTACCGAATTTACCGCCGATGAATTCCGCGATCGCTACGAAGAAGCTCTGGTTGAGGTTATCAAAGCAAAGATGGAAGGCAAGGCAGTAGTGGCTCCCAAGGCCGAAGTGGAAAAAGTGGTGGATTTTATGGAAGCTTTACGACGCAGTGTTGATGCTGAGGCCGGTGACGCACCACCGAAAAAACCCATTGCCGCCAGTCGTGTACCGGCCAAGAAGAAAAAGAGGGTTAAGCGATCGTAGTTCATGGGAAGCCGTAAATGCTGCCAAAAACTATTGCGCCAATGTTGGCGCAATTTACCGAAAAACCATTTGACTCAGATCAGTATTTGTTTGAGATAAAATGGGATGGAACGCGGGCGGTGGCATTTATTCATGGCAACGGTCATTACCATTTACAAAATCGACGGTTTCTTAAAATAGAATCACGTTATCCTGAACTGGCCGGTGTTTTAAACGATTTTCCGGCCGGCACCATGTTGGATGGCGAGGTAGTCGTGATCCGTGATGGTAAACCGTCTTTTAACAAATTGCAGCAGCGTGACAGCATTAGTGATCCTTTGAAAATTGAAATTCTCAGTAAACGGCTGCCTGCCGTATTTGTTGCATTCGATGTCATGTTTGCTGACGGTAAAAATATTTGTGCGTGGCCATTGTGGCGACGTAAGGAAAAACTGCAATCCTTGTGCGAAGGCAAGGATTGCAGCCATCTATTACTGTCCGATCATGTCGTGCAACACGGTATGGCCTACTTTCAGCAGATCGAAAAACATGGTTTGGAAGGCGTCATGGCCAAGTATCTGACGGGCAGCTATCAGCCGGGAAAACGCTCGGAATATTGGCAGAAAATCAAAGTATCCCAGGAAGGTATATTCGATGTGATCGGATTTGAACAGCGTGCGGGGGAAGCGGTGGTGTCCGCACTGGCACTTGGCAGTTGGGAGGGAGATCGTTGGTATTATTGGGGTAAAGTCGGCAGCGGATTTAATGAGGAACAGCGCGCGGCCATGTATGAACATCTGTCCCGGCTGCCGAAGTTGGAGCCCATACCCATCAATGCACCGGATGGGCTACAGTGGGTACAACCCCGCTTAAAGGCTAAAATTCGCTATTTGGAAGTTACCAACAGCGGCCGCTTGCGTTCTCCCAGTTTTAAAGGATTTATAAAAACATGAGTGTCGTGATGGAATACGAATTGAAAGATAAAACCATCACTTTTACCGGTCGTTTGCATCTATTATCGAAAAAACAGGCTGTACAACTGTTGGAGCAGGCCGGTGCCGTGGTGGAAGAACAGTTAAACAGGCAGACCCACCTGGTCGTGGTCGGGATGGGTGGTTGGCCGATTCATAAAGACGGTAGTATCAGTCGGAAATTATCCAAAGCGGAGCAATTGCAGGCACAGGGACATCCTATTCAGATAATATCCGAGCCTGTACTGCTGGAAAAGCTGGGTTTACAGGCTTCGCCATCCTCAAGCGGCGGCACCTGCAGCATTGAACGTGCGGCGCGTATTCTCGGCGTCAGTGAAGAAGCCATTCGACGTTGGGCACTATTTGATTTACTTCGAATAGATAATGGTCAGGTGGATTTTCAGGATTTAGTATCATTACGTCACGTGGCGGAACTCATAAGTCAGGGCATACCACCGGCTGCTATCGCCAAGGGCCTGCATGAGTTGTCCAAGCGTTTGCCGGCCGACCGACCGTTGGCTCAAGCACGCATTATGCACGAAGCCGGTGAATTGGTGGCGGATATCCAAGGCATTCGAATCGATACCCAGGGGCAATTGTTATTGGATTTTGCCGACACACAGCACGAGCGGGCACCATCGGTCTTGATAAAACCGTTTACTCGGCACGATGACGAATCGGCTGATGCCTGGTTTACGCTGGGGCAAGAGCAGGAACAGCAGCAGTCCTATGAACAAGCAGTTGAGAGCTACCAAAAAGCTCTACAGTATTGTCCCGGCTGGGCTATTGCCCACTACAACTGCGGTAATGTCCTATTTACCCTAAAGAAAATGGATGAGGCGGCAAGTCACTTTCGCGATGCCGCCGAAGCTGATCCCGGCATGGCCGAAGCCTGGTATAACCTGGCCTACCTGGAAGACGAGCGCAATAATCTTGAAGCCGCCATCCATGCGCTACATAAGGCCTTGGACATCGTGCCCGATTTCGCCGACGCCCATTTTAACCTGGCTCGCTGCCTCAGCTTGCAAGGGCAGTCAAATCAAGCCAGAGTCCACTGGAAGCGTTACCTGCAATTGGATCCGAACGGTGCTTGGGCTGCGATAGCCAGGATTCAGTTAGGCCACGACAAGGTGTGACCAGGTAAGCTTCCGCCAGTCCACGAAAATATACTGGGAGTCTCGCATGGTTTCCTGTCATACAGGGCTGGGCGGATTTGTATTTTTAGGTAGACACCATCGCCAGGGGTAATTCGGCGATTTTTCGACTCTCCCATGGCTGCTGCAATTGGCGTCGGGGTATCCCGGGGCAGGTGACGGTTTCACCTTTCCGAAATGGGTTTTAGTATCCCGTGGGGGAGAAATGCATAAAGTCTTTTTGATTTCCCAGGATATTACCGCCCCATTTTAAACCGATGCGTTCAAGCGCTGTAACTATCGCGCTATCACGCGTTAGGCTTCCCCGTTGATGTGGGTTCCAGCGTCCGCCGCGCCGCAGACGGCATTGCTCGTCAAATTGCAGACACCGGTCATACAGGCCGTTTTGCTGTTCATTAATATCGATGGCAATGCCATAGGAATGGTAACTAAATCGCTTTCGGTTGCCAAATGAATCCACGGGACCTTTTGTCATACCGACCCGATAGCCGGTAACATGGTCAATGACAGCCCCCTCGAAGATAAGTTGTTCCAGCGCCGTTTGAACCTCATCGGCTATGAGATGGCAAAGATAAAATTTTTCCAGTCCAGGTATTGAAATGGCAACTTGGTCCTCCATGCATACGGTGCAGCCGGTGGCCGGGTGAACTTCCTCGCTGCCGAGTTTGTCATGACGATGGGATATCTTTCGTCTATTTACGGCTTTCTTTTTCACCACGTTCCATTGGTAGGTCTGATAGGAGCAGGTCGCGGGCTCGCCATAGACATGCAAGGGTAGTACGATGGATAAAAAAACGGCAAACATGCGCAAATATAAGGCTCTCCCAGTCACGAATTAGCGATGCATGTGTTGAAGGATGTGGTGTAACGCATTGATTTGAATGAATTATACAGGCTAGTTCCGCAACGGTCAATCAAACAGATTGATTACGCGTTATGATGGTATTTCCAATCTTTCTCGAAGGGATGTAACGATGAAAGTAGTTCTGCATTTCATAGCAACAGGGCTGGTTTTGGTCATGACTGCTTTGCCGTGCGTGGCAAAAACCCTCACCGTAGCCATTGGCGACCTTAACGACATGCTCAGTCGCGAGGGCGAATTGTCGGTTCTGGAGAAGCAGGTCATTGAGAAGATTCAGCAAACTATTCGAGAATCCGGATTACGTTTGATCGACGGTCAACTGCAAATGACCGTCACGTCTCCCTGGCAAGTTTATGACAATGCCTGTTCCGTTAACAAAAGCGCGGATTTTACCTCTACCATCAAGTTGAACAATAATTCCGCATTGCAAATCGAACTAAACGGCCTGAGTAAACCCATCATCGTAAAATTGGCACTTGACGGTCAAATCGACGTACTCTCCCATGCCGCGTTTAATTTTGGTGCCCGTCTACTGGGTGATTGTGTCGAGTACGGTAGTGATCATTTTACCGTGCACGGAAGCGGGAACGCCAGGATAAACCTCGATGTCAACGTCAATCTCAATCCTGCATTGGATGACAACCGTGAATCCGCTGAAACCATTATTCGAATGCGTCCCCAAATAAGTATTGGCGGTGAAATTCTTGATATTTCCGCGGTCAATATCGATTTTGACAATACGGATGTGGTTCGATTTTTTGAAGGATCGATTCGTGACAAACTAAATGCATACTTGGCGCCCGGTGCGCTCCGCCAGGAATATGCCGGTGCGTTGCTGAACCTGGAAAATACCGTCAAGACACGATTGGCTCAATCGGTAATGGATGAACAGGAATTCGCACAATGGACCGTGGATCAACCGATCGACATGAATTACAGCATTCCGGCAATGGGTGAGTTACTGCTGACGGACATACTTACGGCCTACACAAAATACGATGTCAATTATTCGTTGAGCAAAGCTTATTTGAATGAACATAGAAAGGAAATGCTATATTATATTATTTTGGGGGAGCGAAAAAAGCTGATTGATCTACTTCGTTCCACGGTGGCCTGTGGTGTCAGCAAAGGTGCGATGCTCGATTTGCCACGGTATCCGGTACCTGATTCCGTGCAGTTGGAATCGTATACCTATGATGATTTCTGTCAAACCATGCTGAATCCATCCGTCGTCGGCAATGCCGATTGGTGGGACGGCGAAAATGGCGAATTGTTCGAAACGCCTTGGTCGCAAACCTGGGGTACCCGATTTGATGTGAGCCCGGTAAGTTTACAGGGCAATTTTATGCCCTATATGAAACGGGTTAAATATAAAGCGATTGAAGGTGGGGATAAGGCAGACGGTACATGCAAGTTGGAATTACGTGTTTATAAGAAAGACATCGCCGCGACGGATTTGAAACCGTTGATTATGTTCCATGGCGGAAGTTGGCAGAAGCGGACCAGCACATTTTTGGTTCTTGAGGCTTTGATATCGCAGTTTACGGAACGTGGTTTCGTGGTTTTTGCGCCATTTTATCGTTTGCTGGGTGATTCTGACGGCAATACCGCGTGCCAGCATGCCGATGGCGAAGCTATCGTCGAAGATGCCGAAGACGCTTTTAACTGGGTAGTCGATAACGGTGCTGAACTCGGTGCGAGCGGTGGCCTTTATTTGTTCGGGCAGTCAGCAGGGGCTTACCTGGCCGGATTGCTGGCTTTGCACCACAATCATAGTGTCAATAAAAGTCTGTTAATGTATCCACCCACCGATTTGGCGTTATTCGTCCAGCAAGTTGTGCAAGGCAATATTACTGACCAAGCTAGTGTCGCAACGATCAATCTATTTTTTGGTGTGGATAACCCGGACGCCATTGATGACGCCTCCATTGCACTGTATAGCCTTCCCCAACTGGTCCTGGCCGGTAGCAAACCGCCGCCCATGCGGATGATACATGGCACCGATGATACGGTCGTGCCTGCCCTGCATAGTACCCGGCTATGTGCGGCTATACGGGGCGATTTGACGGCGGACTTGGTTGGTGATAAACATGGGAATCCACTCATTCTAAGCTGTGGTGACGGGCAAAGCCAGGTAAGTCTGATACAGGGGGCAGAGCATGCCTTGGCATTGTGTCTACCCGGATTAAAATGTTTTTCCGCCTCCGATGGGGTTTCAACACATGTCACCGCAGGCATACTGGTCAATGACTGGGATTGGTTGGCCGCGACGAATCTTGCGACGGCGAGTTCCGCGGATGCCTCTGATTCGAATGTCGGAAATCGATCCGTTTCACAAGGTGGCGGTGCGCTGGATGGCTGGTTTTTATGGATCGTTGTCATGTATTTGTTTGGAAATCACCGGCAATCCTATTGCTATCGGGTATGCAAGTACGGATTCCGTGGTCGCCGTCGCAATAGCATAGGATAGACGACTAGGCTAATCAGGATAATGAGAAGGCTCGCGCCACCACCGCCGTCGGCAGGAATGTTTGTTTGAGGGCTTGAATCCCCACAAGTTTCAGGTAGGCTCGGATCGGAAAGATCGTATAAAAAAATATCTGTTTTTTGATTACCGTCGTCGCATATCAAATTTTCCGCTTGGGAGGCGAATACGATATAGTGTCCATGTGCTGAAATACCGGGGGCGAAACTGTTACCCTCCCCGATCGTATTATTGGAACTGACACTTACGCGAGTCAAGGCAGACAATTCTTGATCATAGAGATAGATTTGTGTACCGCAGGCAACTGATCCACCGCTTCCACCTCCACCGGTGGCAGCGGAGATGGCATCAAATTGCCCTGTAACTTGTTCTGTCTGAGAAGACTTTCCACTAGACGATTTGCTAATGAGGTTGGTTGCGCACGAAGCAAATGCGCCATAACGTCCACTGCTGGTTATAGACGGCGCAAAACTGTCATTATTGCTTTGAATGCCTATATGGCTGCTAATGTGTGTGATTAGACGATTCACAGTATCATAAAAAAAATATCGGTATATCCGTTATCGGCGCTGTTTGCCAAGTTGCCGGCGTTGGATTCGAAAATAATAATTCGACCGGAAGCCGATAATACTGGGAACAAACTGGAATCATCGGCTTGAATACCGGTGCTGGACAGGCTTACACGGCGGGTTTCACGGCTGTCGATCGTGTATATGAAGATGTCGCGCACGCCATTAGTATCGTCTGCCACCAGATTGGGCGCAACCGAGCGATAAGCGACTGTATTGCCATCCGCCGAGATGGAAGCCTGGTTGCTTGCATCCGCGCCTTCATCGTTTTGGGAACTGACACTCACGCGAATTGTAAGGCCATTGCCTTCATCGTAAATGCCGTTTTCGTCCGGATCACGATCGAATCGGAAAACATCGGATTTTTGATTGGCGTCGTTTCCGATAAGATTGCTTGCCTAGGATGAAAAAGTGATGTAACGGCCGGATTCGGAGATAGACGGTTTAATGCTGTTGTCATTGGCTTCCTGACCGTCAAGCCCTCGGCTGATACGTACGGTGGAATGCGATTCACTATCGTAAACAAATACGTCTTGTCTGCCTGCAAGATCATTGTCAACAAGATTGGTGGCGGTGGACAGATAAACGACAAACCTTCCGTCAGCGGATATCAACGGGCCGTTGCTTTCGTCGTTTCCCTCGGCACCGGTAGAGCTTACACTGACCCGAGTCGTAACACCGGTGCTACGATCATGGACAAAAATATCCTGCACACCATTGGTATCATCATTAACCAGGTTACTGGCCAATGATGAAAATGCTATATAACGACCATCAGAGTATATTGAAGGCTTATAGCTATTGTCATTGGCGGCTGAACCGTCGTTTGATAAACTGATGAGACTGGTTACGTGGGCAATGGCAAGGTTGGAAAATGCAAAAAACATAACCGAGATCACCCATGCAACGGGCAACACTGAGGATAGCTTTTGTTGAGACAAGGCGGGCATGGGTATCGTTCACTTACCGATAATCATCGACTGTATCGGAACCGCAGTGAAATAGCTTAAGGTTTCATGTTGCCGAAAGCGAAGAACGCGGCGTCGATCACGATTTTTACTTTAATTTATCCCATTTTTTTAGTCGCATTTTCGCGCGTTGTACTTTTGGCGAGATGCGGACTAACGTTATCACCATGCGGTTGAGTATGGTCAAAAACCAGGGCAATGGACGTTCAAAGTCCACAAACAGGACAATGCGATGGCCAGTTGTGTGATTCCATGCTTCGTGTTCATAAGTGTCATCGAAAATCACCACTTTACCGGTTTGCCAATGAATCACATGCTTATGGATGCGAATTCCACATTGATCATACGGGTCCGGAACGCGTAGCGCCAGATGCAAACGAAGTACGCCGGCATACGGTCCACGATGGGGTGGGAGGTGTTTACCCGGTCCGAAAATGGAAAAAAAGGCGGTAGTGAGGCCGGGTATATGCTGTAGCAAATCAAACGTTCGAGGACACCGGTCGATATTGGGGGCATAGCGGCTTTTATAGGCCATGAGAAAAAATGTACGCCATTGATCGTCTTTGGTCAGCTTATATTGTTCCGGTGCAAGTTGTTGAAAGCTGGGAATGTGATCAATAGTATCGATGATAGATGTCAATTCATCTTGCATGACGCGGTAATGTTGTTCCAGCAATTTCGCCCAGGGAAATCGCGACGTCTCAAATACCGGGTGATCGCCGACTTTTGACCAGGCGCGCAACGGCCATTCCAGGGGAGCACGTAGCTTGATCAATATCCAAAGAAAAATTTTATACAGCATGTTTTAAGACGGATACGAACTAAATTGTTGGGCCAAAAGAAATTCCAGTGGGCGCAACGCTGTACGCAATGGCAGTGTAACTATCTGCTGTCAATCTGCAGCGTTTCAATACCGCAAAGGGTCGACTCAACTCATCAGATAAAAATCCCACCCTGTAGGATTTTTATTGGCGACTTTAGGAACCATTCTAACTTGTACCAGTGCCGTTTTACGAAGCTGCATAAATTATACACACAAAGCTGAAAGCAAAAAAACGATGTGGAAATAGTATGGATACCGCATGAGTCAGAGTGTCTCTTTGGTGGGGTTATAGTACGGTATTTGCTATGGAATGGCAATAAATTGGCGGTATGTTTTGAACAGGGATTCGGCAAGGATTAGTGTTATATACCAAAATGAATCCCATGCTTTTTGCTCCGAAGGTTGCCTAAACCGATTTAGTAGTCAGCCGGAACACTATCTGAAAAGTAAATCAAAGGTGTAAAATTCGGTTTGAAATTCGCGTTCACGGCGTGTCCGGGCGGGCGAACTGGCCGTGTATCGGCTTGATACATTATCCCATAAGATAACTTATTGATATATAATATTAAATATGAAATCTATTTGGCTCATTTTACTAAATAAACCCATTTCCGTGTCGTTATAGTCAATGGAGGTTTTATGAACTATGCAGTCGTCATATCAACGAATGAGCCGGAGTCCATTTGGAATGCATTTCGTTATGCTGTTTCGGCACTGATATATGATAATGAGGTTACAGTGTTTCTTCTCGGCCAAGGTGTGGAAGCAAGAAACGTCAGTACGCTAAAATATGATGTCAACGAACAGATGGATCTATTTCGTGAAAATGGCGGAAAACTAATCGGATGCGGCGTTTGCTGTGAAAATCGAAAACAGACCATGCCATTGCTTGAGGAGCAACTACAGTGTGAGCTTGGATCCATGCAAACGCTTTATGTCATAACAGCGGAAGCGGACAAGATTCTGACTTTCTAGATGTGGCTGTTTTGCTTATTTGTTGCATGTACAAACTCAACAAATAAAGATAATGCATAATTTACACTATGTAGATTCACCCGGCGGCGTTGAAGAGCTTGCCGACCACTGTACGGTATATGACTATATACAGTCCGTTGTGGCAATCTTCGATGCCGATCTAAGCGCACGATTTAGAAATAGAGCTTGTCTTGCATTGTGCGGTGTTCTGCTTCACTACAAAAATATAGGTTGTTTTTCCGAGCTTGACATTGTTCGGTCGACTATTAAAGAATCCATCGAAAAAGCTGTTTGCCGTGAACTGCGATATACTTTCCATTACGTCAATAACATACCTCTAAAACTGCATATTGTTATCACTCCTGTTAAAAATCGTCATACTGATACCGTGGACGGCGCTGTTCTTACCATCGGTGAGGAGTGTGTTAGTTTTAACAATAGGCACTTGGCGAGAATGCAGCATATGGAATCCGAGCTGGTCGATAGAATTCGCTTGCTTTCGGTGGAAAATATCGAAAAAGACAAGCTGGTGCGTTCGCTGCTAAAGCAAACGCCGTTTGGTGTCATGTTGCTCGATATGAAGCGACACATCCTGCAACTGAATGATGCGGCAAAAAAAATGTTTGGACTTGGCTCGAGTTCTGCGATCGGCGACAAGTGCGATAAATATGTCGATTGTTTCAACCGATTGGGAAAATGCCCGGTAGCGGAGGGTCACAGAAATATAAGCGCAACGGAGACAGCTTGCTTTCATGCCGATGGAAATCAGATTCCCGTATTACGAAGTATCGTACTGTTAACCCATGGCAAGGAACCGATTATCATGGAGTCATTTGTCGATATATCCGAGACAAAAAAGGCTCACGCCAAAATGCACAAACTTTCCAGTGCGCTCGAACAAACAGCCGATTCCGTGCTAATCACAAAACCGGATGGCATTATCGAATATGTAAATGCGGCATTTGAAAAAATAACAGGTTACAATTATGCTGATATCTCGGGCAAAACACCCAAGATACTGAAATCGGGCAGGCACGATAAAGAGTTTTATCAGAATATGTGGCGGACACTTACGGAAGGTAAAGTTTACCGTGATGTTTTGATTAATCGAAAGAAAAGCGGTGACCTATACTACGAAGAAAAAACCATTACGCCATTGAAAAATGATAACGGTGAAATCACTTACTTCATATCAACCGGTAAAGATATTACTGATCGAATTCAGGCGCAGGAGAGACTTAATTTTCTGGCGCACCATGACGCTCTGACGGAACTTCCTAACCGTAGCCTGTTTTTGGACAGGCTTGATCATGCCATTAATCGCAGTATCCGCGCAAGCAGCAGGCTGGCCACGCTTTTTGTCGATCTTGACAGGTTTAAATCCATCAATGATTCATTGGGGCATGCGGCCGGCGATCAACTGCTGTGTATGACAGCGCAAAAAATCAAACAGTGTCTTAGATCATCCGATACAGTGTCGCGCCTGGGAGGTGACGAGTTTGCTATATTGCTGGAGGATGTTGATAATACGGACGGCGTGGCCCAGATTACCCAAACGATACTCGATGCCCTGGAAGAGCCTGTAAATATTGATGGGCGAAACCTGATTGTTACCTCAAGTATTGGTATAAGCATGTTTCCCGATGATGGTGTTGATACATCGCTGTTAATGAAACATGCCGACATAGCCATGTACAGAGCCAAAGAACAAGGACGAAATCATTTTCAGTTTTATTCCGAGGATATGGGGCGACGGGTGTTTGAGCATCTAATTGTTGAGAATAACCTGCGCCACGCTTTGGATCGAAATCAGTACCTATTATACTACCAGCCTCAAATTGAAATCGCCACGCGCCGAATTGTTGGTGTCGAGTCGGTAGTGCGCTGGCGTCACCCCGATTTAGGTCTTGTAAGCCCCATCGACTTTGTACCTGTGTTGGAAGACACTGGACTGATTGTGCCCGTCGGTAAATGGATTTTGGAGACAGCGTGCCTGTTTGCAAAACGTATTCACAGAGAAATTAACCCTGAGATTGTCATGGCTGTAAACATATCGCCCAAACAGTTCTGTGACGCGGAGCTTCCAAACTATGTCAGCTCGATTCTCGAACAACACGGTGTCGCCCCACAGTTTCTCGAGATCGAGCTTACCGAAAGCGTGTTGATCGAAAATAACAGTACGATTATGAAAAATTTTGATATGCTGTCGAAATTGGGAGTACGATTGGCGTTAGATGATTTTGGTACGGGGTATTCGTCCTTAAGCTATCTTAAACGATTTCCTATACAAACTCTTAAAATCGATCGATCCTTTATAAGCGACGTTACCACCAACGAAGGTGATGCCGCAATTGTTCTGGCGATATTGGCAATTTCGGAAAGACTGAAGTTAAAGGTCGTGGCGGAGGGTATTGAAACGGCTTCGCAAGCTGAATTTTTGGTAAATAACGGCTGCGGTATTGTGCAAGGCTACTTTTTTAGTCCTCCTATACCCGAAGCGGAATTCCTGCATTATTGCCAGGTCTTTGGTCAACAACCTGGAAAAATCACTGGTAGCGCCTTTCATACCTCTTCAAGTTGACAAACGTTGCTTGCATGCCATAGATGACGGTTGGAAAACCGCGATAGTGATGCGAAGTTTGCCTTGATTTGTCAATTCCATATCCATACGCTATGGTGCCATCAGTGATGACGTTGATCGCCGGTCGGTAAACAATATTTTATACGCAGTGCGGAAATGACTTTCAATCCGTCCGCCTTTGCGGCCTGAACTCCGCCAGAATGGGCTCCGCTTGGTACAGGTAATATTGGATCTTGGTGGGGAACACTTGCTATACTTTCGACATGGATAAACAACCAGCACTATTCCACCCTGATGTTACCCGATGGTTTAAAGAACATTTTCGGGAACCCACCGAGGTTCAGGAACAGGCATGGCCCGACATTCAATCCGGCCAGCATACCCTTGTGGCGGCCCCGACCGGTTCCGGTAAAACCCTGGCCGCGTTTCTGTGTGCTATTGATACCCTGTGGCGAGACCATGCAGCAGGTAGCCTGTGTCATACCACCCAAGTTTTGTATGTGTCGCCATTGAAGGCGCTGGCCAATGATATTCATCTCAATTTACAAGTGCCTTTGCAAGGTATTCAGCGGCAATGTGAAACGGATCGTATATGTGCCAGTGTCAGGACAGGCGATACCAGCAGTACGGACAGGCAACGTATGCGCCTTAATCCACCCCATATTCTTGCCACCACCCCGGAATCGCTATATATCCTGTTGACATCACAAAGCGGCCGGGCAATGTTGCAGTCGGTAACCACTGTGATTGTGGATGAAATACATGCCTTGGTGGAAAATAAGCGGGGGGCACATCTGGCTTTGTCTTTGGAACGCCTGCAGCAACTGTGTCTGGCGCATCAAGGCCGCGGCCCCCAGCGTATCGGTCTATCGGCGACTCAAAAACCCATGTCAGCCGTGGCCGATTTTTTGGTCGGTTCAGGCCGATCATGCCGCATTGTCGACACAGGTCATCTGCGTAATATGGACTTAGGCCTGGTGATGACCGGATCACCCATGCAAGCGGTGATGGCCAATGAGGTGTGGGATGAAATCTATAATCGACTGGCGGAACTGGCGTCTCAACACAATACCACGCTCATTTTTGTTAATACCCGTCGATTGGCGGAGCGGGCAGGACGTCACCTTGCAGAGCGCCTGGGCGAGCAGGCTGTCACCGCCCATCACGGCAGCCTTTCCAAGGAGCATCGTCTGGACGCCGAGCAACGGCTTAAAAACGGTCAACTTCGGGCATTGGTGGCAACCGCATCTTTGGAACTGGGTATTGATATAGGCGATATCGATCTGGTATGCCAGTTGGGGTCACCACGTTCGGTGGCGGCTTTGCTGCAGCG